>Ga0155637_176_pt1 | contig 22661 bp, 19 predicted proteins | sample RifCSPhighO2_12_FD_107294 | JGI IMG/M metagenome (GOLD analysis project Ga0155637, IMG submission 107294) | candidate division TM6 bacterium RIFCSPHIGHO2_12_FULL_32_22
ATCGAAATCGTAGAAAAAGATTTGGTTTGAGATTTAATCTTATATCTGCAATTTGTAATTTCGAGTTAGCGATTATGTAAGTTTCAGAAGAGGTCTATTACAAATGTATCAGATACAACCAATGTTAGATATATTCCAGGATTTTATAGCGATGTATCAATAAGTAGAAATGCAGATGTTATAGCGGCCATAGATTTTGAACAAAAAAGATTGAAAGTAATAGACAGTAGAAACATCGAAGATGTCCAATTTATAGAAGGTAATTTTCTTGATGAATCAATCAGTCCCTGCGCTAACTATATAGTTGCAACAAATAATAAGCGAATTTTGGCGATAGCTCATGATGTTTTGCGACTAATAATAAATAATTTTGAGGGAGAAGATGCACAGAGGGTACTGACTGAATTAAAATCTGATCCTGATTATATAAGTTTTTTTGGTCCGTCGTATAATAAGATCATAAAAACCTTGGAAGATAATTCTGCTGGACCAGCGTAAAAGATAATATGGTTTGAATAGTGGTGATATTAATAAATAATTTCTTTTTCATTGCCACTATTCAATCCAATAAATGAATCTGCTGATAATGTTAATCTAGCAACGCTAATTAATCTTTCATAATCAATTGGTTGTGGCGCTAAATTTTTCAGTGAAGCAAAGAATTGTTCTAATAATTCATTATAACCAGTTTCTGGAGCTTTCAAGCGTTCACTAAATGCAGGAGACAAACCATAACCTTTTAATAATGTGAAATCTTCCATGATTATAGTCTTTGAATCATAATAGATCTCCATTCTTTCTGAAGCTATTTCTTCGTGGCCCAAAGATGTTACCAATAATGAACATAATGAACCATCACTAAATGCAATCTGCGCCATAAAATTATCTGTTGGAAAAACTTCATTAGATGATGGTCTTAAATTATCAATAGAAATTGAAACTGGTTTTGCGTTTGTCAAAGTATAAAACAGATCAAAAATATGGGCACCTTGAGTAATAACGCGTCCAGCACTCCATTGAGGATGTGTAAATTCTTCTTTTTTATTTAAATTAATATTTAGTCTATAAGTTACCATTAATGGAGAGAATCTATCTTTAATTTCGTTTTTAATTTTTTTAATTAACGGAGAAAAAGATCTATATCTTCCAATACACAATTTTGAATGTGGATTAGCGTCTAAAAATTCTTCTAAAGCATCTAATTCTTGCGCATTAAATGTTAATGGGTGCGCAATAAAGACTGCTTTTTTCTGCTTTAATAATGTTATTACTTCATCAGCAGAAATTTCAACTGATGGCGAAATAAATATTAAATTAGACTTTGAATTTATCATACTATGCACATTTCCTGTGCAAACAACTTTTGATTTTTTAAATAGCTTTTTGCCGCGCATTACACGGTTAACATCTTCATCAACTATCAAGTCTATTTCAGTTGACTGTTTTTTCAGAAATGGATATAAAAATCCTTTTGCAAAAGTGCCTATTCCACAAATTGAAACATTAACTGAATCTTTAACGCTGGGGATAATTAAGATTTCTTGATTTACAAGTTCATTAATCTTTTTCTTGTTAAAATTAACTACAACACCAAGTTTATTTTTGCTTTGCAAAGTAGATAACTTATCTGGAACTTCTTCAACTGGATAAGATTCAACTATAAGATCTTCCAAATCTATTTTTTGAGATTCAATTAGATTAACAAATAATTGCATATTTCTGTTTTCTGTCCATCTAACATATTGAAAAGGATAATCATGCCCTTGATATTCGTATAGAGGATCATTTCTACCCGGACCGTAAGAAAGAGAGAATAAAATATCTATCTCTTTATTATAAGCAACGCAATCAGGAAGACTCATTGCTTTGTTGCCTGTTACAACAAATTTTCCATTTTTGCGCAAAATAGAAAATGCCTTTTCATAGAAATTATTATCAGTGCAATCTGGTGACGCAATTACACAATCTACACCTTTAAAACCTGTTATCGCATTTATGCTCTGCTCTAAATTATCTTTTTCAAAGCTATAGACATATTGAAAGCCGCTTTTTTGAGCTAATTCTAATCTTTCTTTTGAGATATCTATTCCAATAACCTTGCAACCCGAAAGCGCCGCTAATTTCATTATAAGTTGACCAACTACGTCTAAACCTAAAACTGCTACGGTTTCACCCAATTGTAATGATGCGCGACGAACGCTCTGCATTGCCATTGCACCAAGGCCAGTTAAACAAGAATCTTTTAAAAATTCTTCTTTATTTACATGAATAACTAGATGCTCAGGAACACAAACAACATCTGCATGTGCTGCAAATCCTGGACCAGCGCAGGCAACTAAATCGCCCACTTTAAAATTTTTTACTTTTTTGCCAACAGCTAAAACTGTTCCGGAACAGCTATGGCCAATTGCAAACGTTCTGCCTTTTATTTTATTCTTTATTAAAGATGACGCATGGCTTAAGCCTTTATTTGCAACTAGGTCTATAATTTTTTTTACTTTGTTTGGAATGTTTTTAAAGAATAGATCTTGATGCGATTCTAGAAGATCTTTTAATCCGCTGCCCATACTTAAATATGAATATGAAACGGAAACGAGTATCGAATAATCATCTAAAGAAGGTTCGCAAACTTCTTTTATAGCCAATTCGCCTTTTTCTAAAAATATTTGTCTCATGGTTTATTACCTCGCAACTTTCATTAGAAGGTAAAAGGGTTTTGTTAAAACTTAGCAATTTTTTTTGTGATTAGCAAAATTGCTGATCCTGCAATCTTGAATTATTAATCAAAACCGCCTCTTTGATATTTAATCCTGAAAAATCTAATATCTTTTTATCTGGAAAAAAAGACCAGTCAAAATCTTTAAATTCACGATGACCGACTAAAACTAAAACAATATCAGCATTTTCTAAAGCTGATTCAAAATTATCAACAAAATGTTTTTGTAAATCTTTGTTAATTTGTGATTTGTTAATATTTGGGTCTGATATCGTAAGATTAAAAATCTCTTTTTTAGAAAATTTTTCTACAATCTCTAGCGCTGGCGATTCACGTAGATCGTCCACGTCGGGCTTGAATGTTAATCCCAGTACTAACAAGTTTGTTTTTTTATTTTTTGATTCATCTCTCGATACAATTCCTGCGGAATTACTCGAGATGATTGGCCGGTCATACTGAGTGTCTTGCGTAGTTTTAACGAAGCAAGATGTATCGAAGTATGAATCCGTACTAACATATCTCTCTGCAAAGTCTTCAACAAAATTTATAACCTGTAACGGCTTTGCATCATTAATTTCTCTCGCAGCTTTTAATAATTTTGTATGCTCAGGAAATGCTTCAACCAAAAACCAAGGGTCAATTGCAATGCAGTGACCGCCAACGCCGCAACGTGGGCTTAAAATGTTAACGCGTGGATGTTTGTTTGCCAGCGCAATTAAATCATATGGATTAATGCCTTGTTGATATGCAATTGAGGCAACTTGATTAGAAAAGGCAATCTGAACATCACGAGAACTATTTTCTACAAGTTTTACCATTTCAGCAGTTTTTGAATCTGTAACTGAAATTTCACCTCTTACAAATTTTGAATATAAAACAAAAATTTTATTAGATGATTCTTCATTTATTCCGCCAATAATGCGATTATTGTGAACTACTTCATAAAAAGTATTTCCCGGAATCGCTCTTTCTGGTGAATATCCTACAAAAAAATCTATTCCAGCTTTTAATTTTGAAGTCTCTTCTAATTTTTTAGATAATTTTTCTGTGGTTCCAACGATGCTTGTAGATTCTAAAATTACTGTATCGCCATGCTTTAAGATTTTTGCAACTTCTGACGTTGCTGACCAGACTGCATCTAAATTTGCATTTTTGTTATTATCTACCGGTGTTGGAACTGAAATTATATAATATTCTGCTTCATGCAATTTAGTTGATACTGAAAATTCTTTGTCATCCAAGACGCTTTGTAATCTTGGAATAATTTCTGGTTCATTGATTACTGGTTCTGCCTTTTTTATTTTATTAACTTTTTCTTCGTCTATATCATAACCAAAGACGGTTAATTCATTTTCTGCCAATATTATTGCTGTCGGCAGACCCATGTATCCTAACCCTATTACGGAAACTCTGCTTTTCATTTTTTTATGCGCCTCTTTATTTTATTGGGTCTATGGTTCGACTCGCCTTACGGCTCGCTGCCTACTCCGCCGTAGTTGATTGCAAAATCAATTGACTTTGGACAAAGGCTACGAAGGCCGGGCAACCATGACCGGTCACACTGAGCGATCCTGAGTTTGGCGAAGGAGAGTCGAAGTGCGACTAAAATCTCCATACTGCCGCAAAACATTAATAATCTTCTGACTTGCAAATCCATCACCAAAAATATCTGCTGAAGAATTTCTACGCACTCTGCCATATAAATAGTTATCCAATGCTAAATACAATGCCAATTTATCATATCCAACAACTTCAGCCAAACCTGCAATAACACTTTCAGGTCTATCAGTTCTTTCTCTTACTATTATTGCAAATTTTCCCAATGATGCAGCCTCTTCTTGAATGCCGCCAGAATCTGTAACCACAATATCAGCATTTAACAATAAATATATTAGATCTTGATATAATAGCGGTTCAAATAAATTTATATTTCCAATAAGCTCTAAAGATTCTTCTGTAACTAATTTTTTTACATGGGGATTTGGATGAACAGGAAAAATAATTTCTATATCTTTATGATCCAAGGCATATTTTTTAATAGATTGAAACACAGTTTTCATTGGTGCGCCAAAAGATTCTCTTCTGTGCATAGTAAATAAAATAATTTTTTTATTTTTGAAACTTGAAATTTTCTCTTTTAATTTTTTATTAATTTCAATTTTATTAGTTTCTATTTTCTCTTTTATAATACGCAGAGCATCAGTAACCGTGTTTCCAGTGTAGAAAATTTTTGAACGTGACACGCCATCATGCAATAAATTTCTAACATTGTCTTTTGTTGCTGCAAAATTAAATGTAGATAAAACAGAAATTATCTGTCTATTGGCCTCTTCTGGAAACGGGCCGTCTAGATCAAAAGTTCTTATTCCAGCTTCTATGTGTGCAACGGGAATTCGTGAATAAAAGGCAGCCAAAGATGCAACCATACCGGTTGTAGTATCCCCTTGAACCATAACTAGTGAAGGCTTTGTCTCTTCTAAAACAGGCTTTAATCTGCTTAAAATAATCGGTGTTAAGTAAAATAGATCCTGATTAGGCTTCATAACGTCTAACGCAATATCTGGCTTAATATCAAAAATAGCTAAAACTTGGCGCAAAAGTTGGTCATGTTGAAAGGTTGAACATAGAACTACAGGTAGATTCGCCTCTTTTAACGCATGATAGACAGGAGCTAGTTTTATACCCTCTGGTCGGGTCCCCATAACCAGTAGGATCGGTTTGACCATGAAATTTCCAAAAATTTAGTGTATTATAAAGATTAAAGATATCAAATTGTAGATCCATTACAAGGAACTAAATGAAACACTTGTATGCGCCATGGCGGCAGAAATACTCTAAAGAGAATAAAGAGGGCATCAAAAAAGAGAACTGCCCATTTTGTGAAAAATTTAAGCTGCCGATTTCAGAAGATGCTAAAAGTTATATTTTAAAGAGATTTAAACACAACGCTGTAATACTAAATTTATACCCATATAATGCCGGTCATTTAATGGTTATACCTTATGAACACAAATCCCAGCTTAATGAATTTTCTAATGAAACTTTAAATGAGTTAATGCAATTAACTTCAAAATCTTCTGAAATTTTACAAAAAGAATTGGGAGCTGAAGGAATTAATATTGGATTGAATTTGGGAAGAAATGCTGGCGGCGGCATTCCACAGCATCTTCATATGCATGTGTTGCCAAGATGGCAAGGAGACACAAATTTCTTAACTGTGTTGGCTGATACTAAGCCAATATCGTTTGATTTAAATGAGATTTACAAAGATTTATTGCCATATTTTAATGAGTTAAAAGTGTAAAGTGAAAGAGGTACATCTCTCGATACATCCGTCTTCGCATAGCTACGCTGGACACTCCCGGACTTCGCCAAAGGCTTCGTCGGGCACAGCGAGATGATTGGATAATATTCCCGGTCATACTGAGTGATTTTTCGGAGAAAAATTGTATCGAAGTATGAACCTTAGTGTAAAGAAGTTTGATTAATGAGATTCATCTCTCGATACATCCGTCTTCGCATAGCTACGACGGACACTCGAGATGATTGGTAGTTTTAAGACAAAAGCTAAAGTAAATTTATGGAATATTTTTTTGTTTACATGTTGCAATGTAAAGACGATTCGTATTATATAGGCCAGACTGATAATATTGAACGAAGATTATCTGAACATTCAGAGGGTTTATCTGAATACACAAAAATTAGAAGGCCCGTTGAATTGGTTTTCCTGGAAAATTGTCAAACTAGAGAAGCAGCGTTTGAGCTTGAAAGAAAAATCAAAAAATGGTCGAGAAAAAAGAAACAGGCTTTAATAGAAAAGAATTGGAATAAAATTAGTTATTTTGCAAAAAAGAAGTTTTGATTAATGTGATTCATCTCTCGATACATCCGTCTTCGCATAGCTTCGCCGGACACTCGAGATGATCGGTCACCCCAGTCATACTGAGTGATTTTTCGAAGAAAAATTGTATCGAAGTATGAACTAAGCCAGGAACCAAATAGTTGGAGAAAAAATTGAAAATTATGAATAAAGTAATAAAAAAAGTATTAGATAACGGATTAACAATATTAGTAAGGCCGGTGAAGAATATTCCAAAAGTGAGTATTCAACTCTGGTACAACGTCGGTTCAAAAGATGAAAGATCCAATGAAAAGGGCATTGCGCATTTAATTGAACATATGATCTTTAAAGGCACAGATAAAATGTCTGAATCTGATTTAGATGGGATTACAAGTAAACTTTCTGGATACTGTAATGCATTTACATCATATGATTATACCGGATATCTCTTTGATTTCCCATCGCAACATTGGTATGAAGCGTTGCCAATTTTATCTGATTGTATGAGAAATTGTACATTCAAAGAAGAATTATTAAATTCTGAATTAAAAGCAGTAATTCAAGAACTAAAAATGTATAAAGATCAGTATGACTCAGCTTTAATGGAAAAAATGTTAGCTGCAATCTTCAAAGGACATCCGTATCAACATCCAATCATTGGCTATAAACAAGATTTATGGAATCTAAATAGAGAAAATTTAGTAAATTTCTACAAAAGACATTACATTCCAAATAATGCAACATTAATTATAACTGGTGATGTTGACGCAGAAGATGTTTTTAAGCGCGCAGAAGAAAATTTTGGTAAAATTGAAGCCGATAAAAATTATAAAAAAGAAGAATTCTTATTAGAATGCGATCTTTCTGGAACAGAAACTAGAATTTTTAGAGATGTTAAGCAATCAACAGGTTTAGTTGCATTTGTAATTCCTGGCGCAACCGGCAAAGAAAATTATAATTATGCAACAGATGTTCTGGCCCATATTTTAGCCGGCGGACAAAATTCTAGATTGTATAAGCGACTTGTAAATAAAGAAAAACTTGTAACTGATGTTGATGCGTTTTCTTATGATCTCTTTGAACATGATGTTTTCTTTATACACTTCGCACCGATTCATGGTTCGACTCGTAAAAACTCGCTCAACCATGACCGGTCATCCTTGAGCGAATCTGAGCAACGCGAAGATAAGTCGAAGGATGATAAAATAATAGAAATTATAAAAGAAGAGATCGATAAGCTAAAAGAGGGTATTTCAGAAGATGAATTACAAAACGCTTCAAGAAATATAGAATCAACTTATCTAAATACGTTAGAAGATACACAAAAACAGGCTTATTTAATTGGTAAATTTTATTTATCTACTGGCGATGAAAATTATATTTTCAACTATTTAAATCATGAAAAAGGTGTTATTCAGAAGAAAATTAAAAAACTTTCTGAAAATTTCTTAAGGCCAAGTCTAATGCATGTTGGTAAAGTGTTGCCAATGGCAGAAAATGATAGGAAAATTTGGGAAGATCTACAAAAAGAATCTGATTTAATAGACAATAAAATTCTATCTAGAAAAGAGAGACAATCAGAAATTGAAGAGCATAAAATTGCTAGCACAATAAAAATTGAAAAGCCAAAAGATTTTAGTTTTCCTAAATATGAAACTATTAAACTAGATAACGGCTTAGAAGTTCTATTTTATGAAAATAAAAATATTCCAAAGATAAGTTTAATCTTAGAATTAAAAGCAAAATACTATTATGATGATCCTGCATTAATGGGAATCGGTAATTTTGTATCAGAAATGTTACTTGAAGGTACAAAAAATTATTCAGCAGAAGAGTTGGCGGACCAATTAGATTCACTTGGCATAAATATTAAAACTTCTCCTGGTTTTATTGCAATGGATTTTTTGAGTCAAGACCTTGAAAAAGCTATTGCAATATTAAATGATATTTTAACAAATTCGACATTTAAGCCTGATTCGATAGAAAAAATAAGAGCTAAAATAAAATCAGAAATAGATAATTATTGGGATAGCCCATCAGATTTTTCAGATCAGCTAATTAGAAATCAGATATACGCTGGTCATCCATATAGCAAAAGTTTATTAGGATCATTAGATACCATTAATAAAATAACTCGTGAAGATCTAATAAAATATTATGAAAAATATATTTCACCTAAAGATGCAAAATTGGCAATTGTTGGTGATTTTTCTGATAAAAATATTCAAGAAATAATAAAAAATAGTCTTGGAAATTGGTCAGCCAAACCTCAGATAGATGAAATTATCTTCCCATCATTAATAGAATCTAATTTTAAAAATGAGATTTTCAAAATTGATAGAGATCAAGTTGTTCTATCGTTTGCAGGGAGATCTATAAATAGAATTAATCCTGATTATGACAAATTATTAATCTTCGATCAGGTTTTTGGTGGCGGAAATTTGGGATCTATGAGCTCTAGATTATTTAAAATAAGAGAGCGTTCTGGTCTATTTTACACAATTAATGGCTCTGTAATTTCTCGTGTTAACTTGCAACCGGGAATGTCGGTTGTAAAAACTATTGTATCACTAGATAGATTAGCTGAAGCAGAAAAGTTGATTGAAAATGAAATTAAAATTGCATCAGAAAATATTACTGATAGTGAATTTAGACAGGCAAAAGATGCTATAATAAATTCACGAATTGATAATTTTGCAACTAATAAACAGATTGCAAATACGTTCTTATTTTTAAATAAATACAACTTAGATAAAGACTATTTTGATAGCAGAATTTCTAGCATAGAAAATATCAGCAAAGATGAAACTTTAAAATCTGCGCAAAAAGTGCTAAATTCGCCTATGTTTAAACTAAAAGTTGGAAGACTATGAAAAAACTATTATTACTGTCAGTAGGCATAAATAACATCTTATATTGTGGCGGTGCTGGTTCAAAAATGCAACGTGTCACTCAACCTGAAGCATTAGCTCAACCTGATCGTGTTGCTGAACCTGTATTACATGGTGTATATGAAGTTGCTGAGAAATGCCTACAATTAAACCAATATCTTGATAATCATTCTTTGGAAGCCGAGCTTCTCGCTTTTATTTATCGTTCAATATTAGATCCGCATTATCGTTCAATATTAGATTCGCATGATCGCTCGGATTATGAACTTCAAGATTCTTTCGCTAATTATTTTTCGCACTGTGATGTCACAGAACTGCTATTAGCTGGGCAAAAATTTGTTGCAAAAGTGACAGAAGCGTATCCTGAAGATGCTCATAATGGCAATCTTGAAAAATTTAATAGAAATTTAGATATGTTTCTAAAAAGATTAGAGCCGAAAAGAGAGATCAGAATTCAACAGATTATAGATGCCATAAAAAGCGGTAAAGCAGTTTTGCTACAACGACATCTTGATGACGATATAACGATGAAAAGTAGATTGCATGATTGCACTTTAGAACAGTTAATAGCAAAATCAGGTGATACTTGCGCATTACAAATCATAAGAAGCAGGCAACTTGGCTTTGATGAAATTACAGAAAATAATATTTCATTGATCGCCAACACAGAATGTGATGAATCAAGACTAGATTTATTAATGGAAACACTTGGTATTAACAACATAGACCCAATATTATTATTTGTAAGATTAAGATCAAGGTTTAATCCAATAACATTAGCACTGTCACATAATAATTTGTTATTTACAAAAAAATTACTAAATATTAATAGAAATGCAGCTTTTGCTCTAGACGGTCATAATGAAACTGCAATTTCAATGGCATCAAAAAATCCTGATTCTATACAAATTCTATATCAATCAGGCTTTACAGATGAACAAATTTCAGATGTTAGAGAACAATTAAGCGCACCTATTGAAGAATTAACGCCTAAATATTATTTAGAAAAATTAGCTAGAATTGCTGATCGTATTATCAAGTTAAGGACTGAAAGACATAAATCATGAAAAAATTTATATTATCTCTATTAATCGCAGTTTCAGCTAAAGGCGCAGAAAAACTTCAGCATAAGCAATTAATAACATTGTTTTCAGAGATATATTATCAACAGCAGCTTACAGATGATCATGTAAATAGGTTTGTGCCGTATGTTTATTTAAAAGTGCTTGATTCTCATCCTTATGAAATAGTCCCTGAAACAGACGTATTTAATGGATATGTTGAAAGTTTGCCTGGAACATGTTGTATAGCTGGATGTGAATCACAGAGAATAAAAAACTTTAGAGAAAATTTTAGATTGCTAAAAGAGAAGGCCCGTAAACTCTCTGAGCAAAGAATTTCAGCAGCTGAAAGAGGCGCTAAGAGCGCAATTCAATCTGACAATGATAGTGATCTTAAAACAAATTTAGATTGGGAAAATTGCAAAGGAATAACAGCTATAAAGTGTCACCTTGTTGATTTGGCTATACAAAACCTATCTCTAAAATGTCTTAGATTATTAATTAACGAAGTTAGCGCTTACTCTAAAAAAATTCGTTGTCGCCTAGATTTTGTATATGATAGTGCACATTATGATCTAGCCGATAATAAAAAAATTACAAAGAGCGACAAACCTAAGGTTGAAGCGATTATAAAGATGCTAGGTCTAAAATTGGATTGCGTATTTCATGATAAAAAAAACATATTAACACACGCTTTATCTAATCGTAATTTTGCATTCTCAGAAATATTATTAGAAATTGAACCTCAATTAGCACAAATTAAAGATGGTTACAACAAAGATGCTTTTGGTTATGCAGAAACAGATCTTGCAATACGCAAATTCATGATACAGCAAAAATTAATTGCGCAGCCTACAGTTCCTGCAACTCCAGATCAACCAACAGCTCAGACTCAACCATCAGCAGCATCGGTTGATTTGTCAGTAACTTATAGTTATCCAGAACAAGACGAATTATTTGAAGAAGTTAGTGGTCCACCACAATATTGATGAAAGGCAGAGTATGAATAAAATATTTCTATTATTTATCTTAAGTTTAAATAATTTTTTGCACGGTTCGGAATCGCCAGAGAAAGTGTTTTATCTGATGGACAAAGTTAGATATACAAACGCAACTGATGAAGAAAATATAAGCTATTTAGAAGAGGCTCTAAAATATAGGCAATCTTATTTTTTGAAATTTAGTTTAGGTAATTATATATGGAGCTCACAAGAGTATAACTGTTTTGGCTTCAGGAATAAAAAACGCGAAAATGAATTAGATGTTTTTCGTAGAAAGTTTGAAACTTTATTATGTGAAGCCGAAAAAAGACATGATAGGCATTTTGAATCAGCTAAAATTGCGATATTGAAAGATGATGGTGGAGCTTTTGGTAACGAATTAAAATATATATCCAATTACAACGAATATCATGAACTTGCAAATTTTGCTGTAAACAATTTAGCTCCAAATTGTTTACAGATTTTCGATTTAGGCCGTGTACAAACACTTGTCAGACATGCTATTTTAGAAGTAGAAATAACTGATGATAATTGCACAAGAATAAAACCTATTTTGTCTATTTTTGGCTTAGATGAAAATGAGATAAAAACTACTAATTTAAATAATTATAATCTTGTAACGTTAGCACTTGAAGCGAATAATCATAGGCTAGCAATTGAGCTATTAAAATTATATCCAAATTTATTATTTGTTGCGGATTCAAGAGGAATGAGCCCGCTAGTTATGATGAAATATAATAAATGTGAAAGCATGATTACAGAATTACAAGGCGCTGGTGTTTTGACTGATGTTGATGTAGAAGAACATCTAAGAAGATCTGAATCTCAAACAAAAAGGCTAAGAGTTATTGAAAGAGAGCGCACAATTCAAAAGCGTCATCAAGTTTTGTCTGAAATATTGTCAAGGCCTGCAAGGACAATTTCTATACAAGCCTCTGAAGCAGAAGGGTAAAATATTAAATAAAGGAGAATTGTGAAAAAACTGGTTTTATTTTTAAGTCTATTGTTGTCAATACAAGCTGAAGAGATAATCGAGATTATAAAAATTGAAGAGAAAGCTCCTGAAGTTATAACATACAAAGTAAAAACAGAATTAAAGCCGTCAGGATTAAAAGGAATTTCACAAAATCAAATTGACCAACATTGGTCACTCTATGAAGGTTATGTATCGCAAGTAAATGCGCTAAATAAAGAACTATCCGAATTGCGCTTTCAAAATAAAGGTTCAACACAAAATTATTCAGACAGAAGAAGGCGTTACGGCTTTGAATATAATGGCATGATATTACATGAATTATATTTTGAAAATCTACTAAAAAATAAACAAAAAGAAGTTTCTGGAAATTTAAAAAAATCTTTGGAAAAAAATTTCGGATCAATTAAAAATTGGAAAGAAGATTTCAAAAACTGCGGAAAAACTAGAGGAATTGGTTGGGTAATTTTATATAAAGATGCAAAAACTGGTGCCCTAATTAACGCTTTTATAGATGATCATGAAATTGGTGTAATTTCAACATTTGTACCAATATTAGTTATGGATGTCTGGGAACATGCTTATATGGTAGATCATGGCGTTAAAGGACGTCCAGATTATATAGATGCATTTTTAGATAATGTAAATTGGCCAATTGTAGAAAAACGATTTAACGACTAGGAGCTGTATGAAAAACAGATTAAATATCTTTCGAAGCTTGGCTCGCACCCTTCGACAAGCTCAGGGCGAGCGGCCGCTCATGGTGAGCCTGTCGAACCATATGAGCGGTTTTGGAATAAGCCTATTTTTATTTTTAATGGCTATTAATAGTTGCATCGTCGCATCAGAGTTACGTTTAATAAGAGAATTGCATAGAATTGATCCAACAGGTAAAAATGAAGCAAAATATATCAAAATAAAAGCATATATCAGCACAATTATTAAAGAGAGCGATAATCACGAATCAATAGATTGGGTTTATCCCATGGATAGATTTATTGAAGATGAATCACCATGCTGCTGTATTTCAGCTGAAAAAAGAAAAAAATTAGATAATTTCAGAGTAGAATTTTCAACAAATATAACTAAACTTCAATTATCAGCTCAATGTGATTACGCTGAACATAGAAGAAAATTTGAAGAGGCGCTTCAAATTGATGACCCACAGGAACTTCGAGTTCATATCCCACATCTTATATTTGATGCTAAAACAAGTGCAGTTAGATTCTTGGCTGCAAATTGCTTTGAATATCTTTTAACTGTAGATGATTCTATAACAAATAATATATTGGAAGAATTTGTTGGAGTTCAAATAACGGACAATAATTCTGAAAAAGTTTCAAAAATAGCCACAATATTAGATAGAAAATTTAATTTAAAATCACTTTTTTGCAATAGAAGAAATGCTGCAACTTTGGCTTTTGAAAAACAAAATTTTTCACTAATTAAAGAACTTTTGAAAATAAATAAGAAGCTAGCATTTGAAACTGATCGAACTGGCGAAACTCTCATAGAACTCTGTCAAAGTTCTAATAAGCAGCTACTCCTAGATTCTGGAATTAACGAAGATGAAATCACTAAACACATTTCAGATTTAACTGCAGAAAGAGTCAGAATAAGAACTCTAATGGCACACATACGATACCCTCATCGACATGGCGGACATCACTATGCATCAAGACCAGGTTCAATATATCCAATGCCATGGATGATGCCTGGGGCTGTTTATGATTGTGGATATAGTGGAGGCGACTCTGGTAGCGGCGACTGTGGCGGACATCATGGTGGTGACTGCGGTGGCTACGATGGAGGAGGTAGCTATGGCGGTGGCGGTTGCGATTCTGGCGGCGGCGACTGTGGCGGTGGTGATTGTGGCGGCGGTGGCGGTTGCGACTAGATTATTAATTTAAAAAAAAAGACTCGTTTTTTTAGGCGAGTCTTTTTTTTTAATAAGTTTCTTTTAACAAACTAATTCGTCTTTAGCAACTGCAGTATTATACTTCTTAGAAGCGTACATTGCAATTGGAACCCAAAGTGCAATTAAAGATAGACTGCCAAAGAAGAAAATGTTCATAAATGCTGCAACACCGGCAACCAAACCAGAATTCTTTACGAAAAGTTCTCTTAACATATTAAATCCTGATGCGCCACCTTTAGATGCACGACTACCAAACATTTCAATCCATGCTTGAGATTTATACTTAGCATCTTCAGATGTTGGAATATAAAGCTGTTTTAATGTCGGTTGATTCAATGCATAATTTATTGCTTTTGCTAATACCATTATCCAGAAGAATACCATTAGATGGTCGCCATAGAATTTAGTAGTAAAAACTGCACAAGCTACCAATAATGGAAGCATCAATAATGAAACCGTCATTCCAAGTTTACGTTGAATATTGTTAATACCAAGCAGTACGCATACAAATGCGACTAAACCTGTCATCCATGCATATCTACCTAGAATTTCAACTCTATCAGCACTTGATGTAAAATGTTCAGCTACACCAATTTTGAATAAGAAGTCAAATACAGTAACAACAACTTCATAAATTGTGATAATGAAGAAGATACTTAATAGATATGGAGTCTTAACTAAAAGCTTTAAGCCTTCAAAAAATCCAGTTTTATCATGAGAAACCGATTCAGAGCCTTTAGCTTTATATAGTTGCCTTTCACTTGCAGGAACAATTTTCTGGAAGAACCAGATCATAAATCCTATAGCCAAAATTAAAACACCAGTAATTGCAACAACTGGGCCATTATGACCATTGAAAAACTGTTTGCCCATATTAGTTAAAATTAATGGACCAACAATATTTCCAAGTTGACCTAGCATAACAATTAGTGGATACCCGCGTTTTGCAGTTTGCGGATCAGTAATATCTGCTGTATACGCCCAAAATAGCGCTACAACTAATGAACCAAAACTTTCTACCCAAATATACCAGAGCCACCCTAAAATTCTATCTGGGTTTTCAACAGTATTTGCAAGACCAATATTTGGATTTAAAAAACAAAATGCAAAGGCAAATGCCGTAATTGCATAAAATCCAGATAAAATATAAAATACCTGATCTCTTTTAAACCAATCAACTAACTTAGAATAGAACATGACAATTGGAAATACTGCAAACATTGAAAGAATTTTTGCATATGGTTGCCATTTAGCACCAACTATTGAAGCAAATAAACCGTCTTTAAGAGGTCTTAAAGTCCAGTAAGTTCCAATAATTAAGAAAAATGCGATACCAAGCACGACAAACTTTAAGACTTCATCTCTGTCTTTAAAATTGCCATACATCTTTTTTAGAAAATTCATATAACTTTACCCTTTTGAGTAAGTAAAAAAAATATTAATAAGAGGGCCTAGAGAATCTTCTTCTTTCTCTATTTTGACCGTAGCCACTATTATTATTATTATCTCTTTTTTTCATGGGTTTTGCTTTGTCTACTCTTAATGCAAAACCTTCAAAATCATAACCATTTAGCTCTTTAATAGCCAATTCAACTTCAGCTTCTGAGCCCAACTGAACAAATCCAAAACCTTTGCCCTCTATTACTTTTACATATTTCACTTGACCGTATTGGGAAAAAAGTGTTTTTAGCGAATCCTCTGTAGTAGAAAAATTCATGTGACCTACGTAGAGTTTATTATCGTACATTTATACTCCTTATTCCTTCAAAACATCCGTTTCCCTATTTTTTACCCTTAGACAACAAGAAAAAGTGGAAATTCGAAGGACATGTTAAACAATGACTATTTCAAATATAAATCTTATTTAAAGATTTGGCAATTCATTTTACAAATATCTCATTATTCTTGACCCCAACAGAAATATCTTTCTTATCGGGATTTTGCAGAATTTCTCTTGATATCGGTACAATAATATGTTGCTGAATTGCTCGTTTCAATGGTCTGGCGCCAAATTCAGGAGAATAGCCTAGTTTGGCTATTTCTTCTATTACATCTTTAGATATTTTCAATTTGACATCACGCTCTGCCATTCTTTTTTCAAGCTGATCAAGATGGATCTTGGCGATCTCTTTTAGATCTTCTTCAGATAATCTCTTGAAAAAGACTATCGAATCGATTCTATTTAAAAATTCTGGCTTAAAATGCTGATGTAATAATTTCATAACACTTTCTTTTACTTTATCTGTTATATCCTTCGAATCTAGAATTATCTGAGCGCCAGTATTAGAAGTCATTATTATTACTGTATTTTTGAAAGATACAACTCTGCCTTGGCCATCAGTTAAGCGGCCATCATCTAAAATTTGTAGAAAGAGATTAAATACGTCAGGATGTGCTTTTTCTATTTCATCAAATAAAATTACGCTATATGGATGCCTTCTTACCTGTTCAGTTAATTGACCACCTTCTTCATAGCCAACATATCCGGGAGGAGCGCCAATTAATCTAGCCACTGCATGCTTTTCCATATATTCTGACATATCTATTCTAATTATTCTATATGGATCACTGAATAGAAATTCTGCTAATGCTCTTGCAACTTCAGTTTTCCCCACACCGGTTGGTCCCAAAAAGAGAAATGAACCGATAGGTTTATTAATATCGGTTAATCCTGCACGATGAGTTTGAATAGCGTGAGTAACTTTTTCAATAGCATCTTTTTGGCCAATTACTCGTTTTTCAAGCAATTTATCCATATTTAAAAGACGTTCTTTTTCAGATTCTTTTAATTTTTCTACAGGAATTTTTGTCCATCTGGAAAGAACAGCTGCAATATCAGCTTCATCAACCTGAAATTTTACCAATTCTAGAGCAGCATTTTTTAGCTGATTTTGTGCTTCGATTAGTTCAGTTTCAAGTTTAACAAGTTTGCCATATTTAATTTCTGATGCTTTTCCATAATCGCCTTCTCGTTCAGCAGCTTCATAAGCATATTGCGCTCTATCTATTTCTTCTTTTAATTTGTTTATTTTTTCTATCGGCTGTTTCTCCATTTTCCATTTTTGTAATAATTCTTTATGTTGCTCTTTAAAATTTGCTAGCTCTTTTTCTAAATCAGAGAGTCTTTTTTTTGCATTTGGATCATCTTTTTCTTTTTGTAATGCCACTTTTTCAATTTCAAGTTGTCTGATTTTTCTATCTAATTTATCAATTGCTTCGGGCATAGAATCTATTGTCATTTTTACCATAGCAGCAGCTTCGTCAATTAGATCTATTGCTTTATCAGGCAAAAATCTTTCTGATATATGTTTTGCAGAAAGATTAACTGCATTTACCAATGCTTGATCTTTAATTCTTATACCATGATGCAATTCATATTTTTCTTTTAGGCCACGTAGAATTGAAAGTGCATTTTCAATAGATGGCTCTTCAACTGTAATTTTTTGAAATCTTCTTTCTAATGCAGCATCTTTTTCTATATATTTTTTATATTCTTGAGGCGTTGTTGCACCAATGCAATGTAATATTCCACGCGCCAATGCTGGTTTTAATAAGTTTGAAGCGTCCATTCCTCCGCCGCCAGCTTGTCCTGCACCAACTAACATATGTAATTCATCAATAAATAGAATTATTGGATATTCAGATTCTTCAACAGCTTTTAAAACACTCTTTAGACGCTCTTCAAATTCACCCTGATATTTTGCACCAGCAATTAAAAGTCCTAGATCTAATGACAGAATTTCGCTATTTCTTAAACTTTCTGGAATATCATTATTTACAATTCTCTGAGCAATACCTTCAACAATTGCTGTTTTTCCAACACCAGGATCACCTATTAGCACAGGATTATTCTTTGTTCTTCTTGATAAAATTTGTATAGTTCTTCGAATTTCCTCTTCTCTGCCAATTACAGGGTCTAATTTACCCTCTTTGGCCATTTTTGTTAGATTTTGCGTATATTTTTCAAGAACCTTATATTGGCCCTCTGATCCCTTATCGTTCACCTTCTTACCTTTTCTATATTCAGAGATATGTTTTAATACAGCTTCAGGTGTAAAGCCCACCTCTTTAAAGAGTGTAGCAATTCTTTGAGGCAAAAAGCGAGAGTTTGCCCATTCTAAAACAAAAATATCTAAACTTATATATTCGTCGCCTAGTTTTCTTGCTTCCTGTTGCAAAGTGCTCAAAAAGGCCTCCATAGAAGGATCCATGCCCAAATTGCCCCCTCTAATTTTGGGAAGCCTATCTATTTCTTCAAAGGCGATTTGGCCCAATTTTTCCAGCGGCACCCCTAAAGATTGCATAAAAGCCCTACAGAAGTAGACTTCTAGCCCTGCACACAGCGTATGCAGCGGCAAAAGTGTTGCATTCTGATGCTCCATTGCTATCTGAATGGCCCTATTTATCAGCTCTTGGCTAGAGGTAGTAAAATTTTGTATTTCCATTTTTACCCTTATTTTTAATAACTATTTTCAGCTTAACACAGTCAGTTTTCTAAAACCATCTTAAATATCTTAAAATTACATTGACTTTAGGTATATTTATCTGGTAAAATATTACTAATAGTAATAAAAAAATAGTCTAATTAAGGAGAAAAAGTGAATAAATTTATAAAAATACTATTAATAAGTTCTGCGGCTTTTAGCCTGTTTTCAGGGCCGAATGAAGATCTTTTAGACGCAGCTAAAGCTGGAGATTCAGCTGGAGTTGAAGCTGCAATCGCAGCAGGCGCTAATATTGATGCTGCTGATATTGGATATACAGCTTTAATTGTGGCTGCTCAAAATGGTCATATAGATATTGTTAGATTGCTTTTAGATAAGGGAGCTGGTATTAATGCTGTTGATATTGATGGACGGACTGCTTTAATTTTGGCTGTTCTTAATGGGCGTTTGGATATTGTTAAATTACTTTTAAATAGAGGTGCCAATATTGATGTCAGTCGAATTGGACGGACTGCTTTAATTGTGGCTCGACGACTAGGTTATACTGAAATTGTAAAAATTTTCGAAGAAGCTTCAAAGATTAAACAGCTTGTTGATAATACAATTCAAGATTATTCGTCATCACATAAAAAATTTATAGAAAAAATAAAAGATTTAAATATAGATTCATATGAATTTAACTTAATTTTGAATCAATTAATTAACAAAATAAGTAATTTAAATAGCGATGCAGAAATGCCAAATATAAGAAAAATGCTAATAGCATTAGCAAAAATAATGGCAATAGAGTTTGCAAGATATTTTGGTTTTGAAATAGAATCACAAGGTATAGAATTACCACAAGAATTAGTAATTAACTATCTGTTGCTTCAGTTTTTAAAAGAAAGATTGTCACCTAAAAATCTGCAGATTAAAATTCCAATGGCTTATGGTGGATCAGAAAATTTCTTGCAACTTGTTGCGCATGAATATGGAGAATTGGAAAGAAAAGTAACTAAAATTAGAGAAAAAAGAGAAAGTAAAATTGTAAATTGATGCGAGGAAAAAATGGAGAAAATTCTAAAAATACTATTAATAAACTCTGTGGCTTTTACCCTGTTTTCTGGGCCGAATGAGGATCTTTTAAAAGCTGCTGAAAATGGAAATTTGGTTGGAGTTGAAGCTGCTCTTGATGCTGGCGCTGACGTTAATAATGCTACTGAGGGTTGGAGACTTACTGCTTTAATGTGGGCTGCTACAAATGGTCATACAGATATTGCTAGATTACTTTTAGATAGAGGTGCTGATATTGATGCTGTTGATGTTACTGGAGGTACCGCTTTTATGTATGCTGTTGCCAGTGGTCATGCAAATACTGTTAAATTACTTTTAGATAGAGGCGCTGATATTAATGCTATTGGTTATAATGGAACTACCGCTTTAATTGTTGCTGCTGTTAGCGGCCATACTGATATTGTTAGATTGCTTTTAGATAGAGGCGCTAATATTAATCACGATAATAATCTTGGAGCTACTGCTTTAATTGTGGCTGCTGAAAATGGCCATACTGATACTGTTATATTGCTTTTAGATAAGGGAGCTGACATTAATCATGCTACTGATTATGGAAGTACTGTTCTAGTTTACGCCGCAAGAAGTGGCCTTACTGACATTGTTCAACTTCTATTAGGCAGGGGCATGAATCTTAATCAAACAAATAGTGGCGGATTTACTCCTATTATGGTTGCTGCTCAACAAGGGCGTACTGATACTGTTAGATTATTTTTAGATAGAGGATCCGATATAAATCATGTTGCTAATGATGGATATACAGCTTTAATTTTGGCTGCTGAAAATGGTCGTAGAGATACTGTTAAATTACTTTTAAATAGAGGTGCTGATATTAATGCTATTAATGATTATGGAAGTACTGCTTTAAGTGTTGCTCAAAGAGGGGATCGTACTGAAATTGTAAAAATTTTAGAAGAGACGCCAGAAATTAAACAGCTTGTTGATAATGCAATTCAAGGCGATTTATCATCACACCGAGAGCTTATAGAAAAATTGAAAGACTTAAATATAGATTCATATGAATTTAATTTAATTTTAAATTCTCTAATTAACAAAATAAAAGATGTTGGTATAAATCGAAATAGTAGAAAACTTTTATTAGATTTGGCTTATCATATTGCGATAAATTTAGGTGGCGCAGTTGCTGGTCTATTGCCAGAAGATATATTAATGCCAATGTTAAGAGGTTTTCTTCCAGATACCGATCTAGAATATGAATTTGATATGATGAATTTAGATGCACATAATCAGCCAATCAAAAAGAATTTATTGGAAATTATATACGCGTTTTATAAGAAAATTGCAAAACTGGAAGAAAGAAAAGCAGAATTAGAAGTAGATAATGTGCTGCAATATGAATGAAGCGCTAGACGGCTTAAAAACCGTCGTATCGCGCGCAATTACGCCAGAGCAATCCGCCTGCGCCAACCAGCCTTCGCTAGAGCTTCGGCGGGTTAAAGGGCTACGGCGTGATTCTTGTCGCTTATATCTACGGGATAAATCCCGCAGTATTGCCGCGACGGCGAATAAATGGAGAGAAAAATGAATAAATTTATAAAAATACTGTTAATAAACTCTGTGGCTTTTAGCCTGTTTTCTGAGCCCAATGAGGATCTTTTAGACGCAGCTAAAGTTGGAGATTCAGCTGGAGTTGAAGCTGCAATTAGAGCAGGCGCTGATATTGATGCTGTTGATATTAATGGAGATACTACTTTAATTTATGCTGCTGCCAGTGGTCGTACAGATACTGTTAAATTACTTTTAGATAGAGGCGCTGATGTTAATCATACTAACCGATATGGAGATTCGGCTACAACTTATGCTCTGCTACAACGTCACTATGAAATTGCACAAATGCTAGAAGATGCGCAGCTTGTTGATATGGCAATTCAAGGTTATTTCCGTGACCACCAAGAACTTATAGGAAAATTGGAATATTTAGGGATAAATTTATATAGATTTAACTTCATTTTAAATCATTTAATTAACAAAATAAAAACTAATAAAATAAATAAATTTAGCCTACTTCTTTTGTTAGATTTGGCCCAACATATTGCTCTATATTTACAATCATTAGGACCAGATGTTATAGAATTACCCTATGAGATGCTAGAGTTGATATTAAAAAGAGATATTCTTTCAAATACAGATTTTAATTTTGAATTTGAAATAGCGCATGATGAATCTGGAAAACCTATAACTGAAAATTTAATAGGATTGGTAAAAGCTTTTAGATTTCCCCAAAAAGTTGCTGCATTTAGAACCAGATTGAAGGAGCAGCCTGTTATAAAAACTAGATTGGAAAAGCCTGCTATAAAGGCTAGAAAAGAAAAACAAAGTTGTCAGTTAATGTAGGGAGAAAAAATGGAGAAATTTATAAAAATACTATTAATAAACTCTGTGGCTTTTAGCCTGTTTTCGGGGCCGAATGAAGATCTTTTAGACGCTGCTAAAAATGGAGATTTAGCTGGAGTTGAAGCTGCAATTAGAGCAGATGCTAATATTGATGCTGTCGATAATTATGGAAACAACGCTTTAATCTTTGCTGCTGCAAATGGTCATATAGATATTGTTAGATTTCTGTTAGATAAAGGCGCTGATGCTGATATGACAAACAGCTTGAACAATAATGTTTTGATGCCTGCTGCTCAATGGGGTCACGCTAAAATTGTTGAATTATTATTATTGGCCGGTATTGATATCAATAGCAAGGGTGATTTAAAATAGGCAAACCACTAGTTTGACTAGTGAGACTTGAAAAGGCT
>Ga0155637_151_pt1 | contig 22447 bp, 28 predicted proteins | sample RifCSPhighO2_12_FD_107294 | JGI IMG/M metagenome (GOLD analysis project Ga0155637, IMG submission 107294) | candidate division TM6 bacterium RIFCSPHIGHO2_12_FULL_32_22
AAATATATTATTTTGACTTTGTTTGATTTACGTTATTAACTTATTAGTATGCTTTTTAATTGTATTGTTTATAAAATTTAAGTCAAAAGCCCCTGGGTCAGATTACGTAATTTAGCGACTTTTATAACCTTTTTTTACCAAAACAGTAATAATGTTTTACCATTTGTCATTTTTTTTAAAAAAATATCACACGGCGTTCAATTTATTTCATTATGTTTCTGTACGCGCAATGGCGGCACTTTTAACATCTTTGGCCTTTTCATTTCTATTTGGAAATACCCTACTTGATAAGCTTTCATTTTTCAAGTCTAAGCCACGTGAATTTACGCCAGCTAATAACAATAAATCTAAGCATGATGTTCCTACTATGGGAGGAATTTTTATTGTTTTAACGGTATTTCTAACAGCGCTTTTATGGTGCAATTTAGCCGATTTGCATGTTTGGTTAGTTTTGTTGGCATTATTATTATTCGCTTTAATAGGTTTCTGGGATGATTGGAATAAGATTTTCTATAGAAAGGGTATTTCGGCTACAAAGAAATTTTCTATGCAGATTTTGGCTGCATCTTTGGTTGCGGCTTTATGGTATATATGTCTTGAGCCTTCTACTTCTATTAGTTTTCCATTTATAAAATCATTACATCCAAGTTTGGGTATTTTGTTTATTTTGTGGTCTGTTTTTGTTTTATTGAGTGCTTCTAATGCTGTAAATTTAACTGACGGGTTAGATGGGCTAGCGATCGGCTCTCTAATTTATAATTTTGGAACGTTTGCGATTATAAGTTATTTAGCTGGTCATTTAGCAATTTCTTTATATTTACAGATTCCATTTGCAGCTACATCTGAGTTGGCGGTATTGTGTGCAACTTTCGTTGGGGCATCGTTAGGATTTTTGTGGTATAACACATATCCAGCCCAAGTTTTTATGGGGGACGTCGGGTCATTGGCATTAGGTGCTGCATTGGGCTTAATTGCATTGATGACGAAGCAAGAACTATTATTGATGATTTCTGGAGGTCTTTTTGTATTAGAGACTGTAACTGTGATTTTACAAGTTGCTTGGTTTAAATTATTTAAGAAAAGAATTTTTAAGATGGCGCCAATTCATCATCATTTTGAACTACTTGGTTGGCCTGAATCAAAAATTACAGTACGTTTTGCTATAATCTCTTTTGTGCTATGCTTATTAGCATTAATGACATTAAAGATAAGATAAAAAATGAAAGGCTTTCATTATGAATTACAAATTTTTATCACTCCTATTTTTGGTTGTTTCTTTAAAAGCGTATAGAAGTGAGTTAGTTGAAAAATTTATTAAGTTTTATTCAGAACCAAAATTCTCTGAAGAATTTAGGCGTGAAATAGAAAGGATTAATGAAGCTGAAAGAGGGCGTAAAGCTGCTTTTATGAATTTAGAAATGCCGAGTAGTGGAGAAGTAGAACTTTCCGAAGATAAATTTTTAAAAAAATTGATGATGCTTTTTAAGCATGATAGAGTTCTAAGAGATGCAGCTGAGTTAGCTGTTAGAAATAAAACACATAAAAAAATAGAAGAAATATTAAATAAAAAAAATATTAATGTAGATTAAAAATATGAAATTTAAATTATTAATACTTTTATTTGTTTTGCAATCTAATTGTGGTAAGTTTCAGCTTAAATCACTACAATGGCAAATAGTCGCTCCAAATTTAGCTATAGATTTAGATCTTGATAGATGTTTTGCACAGCGTCAATCATCATTAGAACTTGAATTGAATGAAGAAGAATCTCCATTAAAAAGAATATCTGTAGCTAGCCAATTATTTGAAATTTTGACTACAAGACTTAATATCGCACATAATTTATTAGAAGAAATTTCTCAGTTTTGTCCCAAAGAACAATTGCAGCCGATATATTCTAGAAATATTAGGCTGGCTTATAAAATACAAGCATTAAGCGAAGAACAGCTAGAAGATACACGCCTTTATGAAGATGAGCTACAAAGAACGCTTGCGATTAATAAAGAACATTACAGCTCCCGTTCCTAAAATTGCCAAGAAGACAAAGAATGGTAGATAATCTGTATTCAAAAAACTTCTAATACTAAATACTATAAGTATTAAGCAGCTTCCTAGGGCTAAAAAAGACAAAAGCTTGTCACTTTTTAAAGCTACTAAACTTAAAACAGATATTGTGTAAGATAAAATGCATCCAAATGCGGCGATTTGTTGCAAAATAATATTGTTTCCCTTGCTTAAAATTAAATAAAAAATACAAAATATTGCTTCTGTTATAACGCAGAAAATTGGAATATTATTTTTATTAAGCGTTTTAAAAATATCTGAAAAGAAAACATGTTTGTGTTCAGCTAATATAAATAAATTCCAGTTATTGCTAAAAAGAATTCCATAAGCGCCACCAAGTGCTGAAAGTGAAATAGCAATCTGGAAAATATTTTGAATATAAATAGCTAAATTATTAAAATTTAATTTGTTTACTAATAATGGCAACGCTTGTGAATAGTCTACTGCATTAGAAATAGCTTCAGAAGTTGAAGTATAGAAAAACAGTTGATACAAAGTTACTAAACAGACTACAATTAAAAATGATACTATTACAGCAATTGGGGCATTCTTTTCAGGGTTTTCTATATGTCGACTTAAAGAGCAACACGCTTCAAAGCCAGAAAATGCATAAATTACTAATGGAATAGCTAAAGTTAAGCCGTCCCATTTTAAATTTGTTGTAAATGCTGTCCCATTAAAGATAAATATTCCAGTTAATATAACAAATAATATCGGTATTAATTTAAAAAACATAAATGAATATTGGATTCTGCTGCCAGTTTTTAAATTCAATAAATTTAGCAATGTGAAAGTGATAATTACAGAAGCATCAAGCAAAAATATATTTATAAAAGCTAATTGTGGAATTAATGCTTGTAGAATTTTTATACAAAAATGAATCATTAAAGTTGATGAAGCTAATTTTCCAGTAAAATAGCTCCAAGAACTTAAAAAACCCCAAAAACTATTTAAGCTACTTGTTCCATAAGTATAAAAAGAGCCACCAGGATAATATTTTAGTAACTTTGAAACTGAAAGAATAAGCGGTAACATCAATAGGCCAACAAGTAGATATACTAATGGTGAAAGCGCTCCAGCCGATTTTGCTAATGGTATTGTATTAATAAATATGCCTGCGCCTAGCATAATATTTACATTTATTAGTATTGCTTGTGATAATGAAAGCTTACTTGAATGGCTCATTTTATAACCTTGAACATGGATAATTTTGCAAAATTTCTGATATTAGGGTAACGCGCCCATCGTTTTTCATGCAAATTAATAATTTTTGAGCATGTCTTATGCTAGCTTCGCTATGTGATTGTTGAGCTAGTATTCGTTGAACCTGTCTTACATCTAATTGCCTTACAGCATCATATAAATTTGGAGATTTGTGTCTGAATACTAATTTGCTGGATACTAATTTGCTGGATAGTAATGCGTTATCACTAGACTGAAGAGTAAAAACCATCAACAAAACTAAATTCTTTTTCATTACACCCTTTTTATTTTGAAAATGCTAAATACATAGCAACAGAGCCAGCTACTGCAGCATTTAAGCTTTCAGTTTTTCCGGGCATTTGTAAAGTTAATTTTTTTTCACAATCTTTTGTCCATTCTTTAGGAATTCCCTGTGCTTCATTTCCAATAACAAGAAGTTTATTCTTGAAATCTATATCTTCGGCATCTTTTCCATCTTTGACAACTAATGCACAAAGTTCTAATTTGTCTTTTTTTTCTAATAGTTCTTGCCAGCTGATTTCAAAAATATTTAAATTTGCGATCGTACCAGCTGTAGCCTGAACAACTTTAGGGCTCCATACGTCTACACTTTCAACTGAGACTACTGTTTTTAAATTCATTGCAGCAGCAGTTCGAATTAGTGTTCCCATGTTTCCAGGATCTTGTATTTGTGCCAATATTATGCCTTCTGTTAATTTGGCTTTAGTTTTTGGGATATCAAATATAGCAATTATACCAGAAGGTGTTGTTGCGTTTGATATTTTATTTAGAATCTTTTTATTTATTATAAATATTTTATTTTCAGGGGTTATTTTTTTAACTTCTTCAAGATGTTCTTCTAATGTAAAGATGCTATTTAGGGATAATTTTTGGACTAAAGTTGAACAAGTATTAAAGCCTTCTGCCAAGAATTTTGAATGCTGTTTTCTATATTTTTTATGTTTAAGCTGATCAAGTAATTTAACTTTTGGGTTATCTAGAGAGTTAATTGTCTGCATCTTAAATTTTATCTTCTAAAATCAAGTTTCTATAATCTTGCATCAAGCGTACCATAAAATATAGATTATGAATTGTAGCAAGTTCAAGCCCAACAATTTCATTGGCTTTAAATAGATGGTGAATATATGCAGCAGAATAATTTTTGCATGTATAACAGCCGCATCCAACTTCTAATGGTCCAAAATTATTTTTATTTTCACTTTTCAAAATGCGTTGCGCACCATTTTTTGTAAATGCTAAGCCATGACGTGCGCATCTAGTTGGATGTGAACTATCAAAAGTGTCTATGCCTAATGTAATAATAGTTTCAATTGATTTTAGATCACCAATTCCCAAAAGATGATTAGGTTTATCTTCTGGTAATCTGGGCATAACAAATTTTAATAAATCAAACATCTCTTGATGATTTTTGCCTAAACTGCCTCCTATTGCAAAGCCATCAAATACTAGGCTTGTTAAATAATCAGAGCTCTCTTTTCTTAAATTTTCATCTATTCCGCCATGAATAACCGCGTAGATCGCTTGATTTTTAGGATTTTTTAAATGCTCATCTAAAGATCTTTTTTCCCATCGGTGTGTTCTTTCAAGTGATTCTTTAAGTTTTTTTGGATTTATATGATAGGGTGGTAACTCGTCAAATGGAATAATTATATCTGCGCCCAATTCTTTTTGGGCCTGAACTGAACTTTCTGGAGTTAATAGAATTTCACTACCATCTCTATAAGATCTGAATTTTACGCCATCTTCATTAATTTTAAGCACGCTGTTATCGTAACGTTTTTGCCCCTTACTTTTGAGCTCATCTTTTACTGTGCCATAAGCTAAGCTAAATACCTGAAAGCCACCAGAATCTGTAATTATTGGTTTTTGTCTATTCATAAAATTATGAAGCCCGCCAGCGGCTTCAATAGTTTTAGTGCCTGGTTGTAGCATCAAATGATAAGTATTACAGAACATCAGCTCTACGCCTAAATCTGTAGCTGTAACTGAATCTACTGCTTTTAGAGTGGCATTTGTGCCTACAGGGACAAAATTGGGTGTATTTATTATTCCATGTGGGGTATGAATTTTGCCTACTCTAGCATTAGATTTTTTGGATTTATATATAAGTTCAAATTTGAATTCTTGCTCTTTCATGCTATTAATTATAGCCTAATCAAAGGCTTTTGTAATGTAGTAAAAGATTAAAAATGAAAAAGATTTTGCCATTATTCTTTTCTATCTCTTTTGCATCCGATCCTTTAAAGATGGCTCCTGTTTCATCCCCTGTTTGGGCCGCTGTTTTGGATTCAGCTCTTGCTGATGAGTCATATTCTCAATTTGAACTGATAAAAATCAATGCGCTTTATTTGGCTTATGCGTTAAAAGAATATAGATCTTTAAGTTATCAAGAATTGCATAATTGGACTATGTTTTCCAGAATGTTAGAACGTGAATCTGAAGGAGATTGGAATAAAAGTTTCTCTGAATCTACAAAAAAATTATTAATTCTGAGAAATACGTTTGTATATCGTGGCCGTGAGCCTATTCCTGTTTATTTAACAGAAGAACATATAAATACTAAGCGTAATATTTTGGAATTAAGTTTCAAAATTAATAAAATTTCGCGATTAACTAAAAAAGAATTAATAGAATGCATGAATTTATGTCGTATGTTACACGCATACGTAGATGTGAAGCGATGGAAAACTATTCTTAGAAGTTATCGTTTACAATTTAGTAGTGAATTGGAAAAACGAATTTTATATGAACCATTACTTGATAGATAGTTTTACCCTTCGACTCGCCTTTCGGCTCGCTCAAGGGTGACTGTATCTTAATAACACTCTACTTAACGGCACAATTATGATTATTGAAATTAATTTAATCAAAAAACTGACAAATATAATATGCCAGATATTATGAACAATTCCATATAATCCCAAAAAACTAAATAGCACGGTATCAACTAATTGAGAAATAAAAATGGAGCCATAATTTCTGATTACAAAATTATTAATTCGAGTTTTTAGAAAACTATAAACATTAGTATCAATATATTGACTTATTAAGTAAGCAAACATAGATGCAATAATTATACGAGGCATTGGAGCAAAAAGCTCCATAAAATATTTATGGTAAATATCAATTTCTGCTGGTAAATATAAAAGATGAATTTGTGACATTATTAGATAAAAAATTAGACAAAAAAAGCTTATCCAAATTGTTTTCTGAGCAAGCTTTTTATCATAATATTCCTGTAAGAAATTCAAGCACAAGCTTATACCAACAGTAAAAATATCAGTACAAGTTACACAAAATCCATAAAAGATCATCTGTTTTGTTACAAAGACGTTTGCCAAAATTGCTTGAACACAAATTAGTGCAATTAAAGCTTCTTTTTTCAATTTTAATGCAATAACAGCAAATATGCTAACAACTAAAATGTGACCAAAAAAGATCAATTCATTGAACATTAATATTATCTATTATAATTATTTACGTTTACAACTTGTTGCTGTTGCGGCTGTGTAGCCAAAATTTGGTTATGAGCCATTGCTGCTTGAGCTTGTTGCCATTTAGCTTTTGCAGCTTCTTCACGTGCTTTTGCTTCGCGTTCTCTTGCAGTAGCCTCACGTTGTGCAATTGCTATACGCTCTTGTTCACGTAGATCATTTTCACGTCTTACTTTTTCTTGTAAGTAATCAGGATCCGTAATTATATATTCATGAACTTTTTGTAAATCAGCTAAAATAACATTCGCTATATATAATAATTGTTGATAATTATATCTAGATCTACGAATTTTATTTGCAAATTCAAAAATATCTTTTTTTAGCTCTTTTTCAAATTCTAAAAATGGATAAGAGGCATCATTAAATCTGATTAAAGCGCATCGTTTTAATTCATAACCTAAAGTTGGTCCATTAAATGAGCCTTTTAGTAAACTTAATTCTCTCTGATATTTGTTAAAATAATCTGCATAAGAATTTGTTAATTCAAAATAACTTATATGATTCGATAAGAATTTAGATGTAAATTCAAGATAAATTAGATAATCTTCAATTTGTTGAGATAGCTGAACCATTCTGTCATAGAAATATTTGTTGTCTTTATATTCTAGATTTTTTCTCAATTTTAATATTCTTCTATCTAAATCTTTTTTAACAGATTTTAAAGCGTGTTGTCTATTGTTAAAAATTTCGATTGCCATATCTGTTTTTGGATGGACAAGTTCTAGCATTGGATGTAAACCGGCGAGTAATAACTCATGAATTTCATTTACTAAATTGGCTTTTTCATGCGCATTTCTAAATTTTATCTGATAAGTATCATCAATTAATTTTATGACGGGACTAAATTGCATTATGGCTGTTTTTAATTCATGATCGGCTCTATTTAGAAGATTCTCATTTTTTTCATCAAACCAGCCAAAATATTTTGCAATTCCAATTGCGCCTACAACTAAAATGGCTACTCCAGCAGTCGCAATTATTACGTTTTTGTCATTAATCTGTCTGTCATAGTGATAGGCTTTGTTGCCTGCGAAGGAGGCTAGCAAGAAAATTAATAATGATTTTTTAAAAATTGAGTTCATAAAAATTCCTCTAGAATAAATCCCTAATCTACTATAATATTCTAAAGAAATTTCAAAAAAACACTAACAAAATCTTCTTTTCCTATTGACTAAATGTTCTTTTTCAATTAGAATATTAAATATGAGATTAAAGCTATTTTTACTTCTATTATTTCCTTTTTTACTAAAATCTATCAATTATACGGAGAAGTTTATCATCACCATCTTAGAGGACTCAGAGAGGTCTGAGCGGTTTACTTGCGATGATCTAAAAATGCTAGCATTCTTCGGATTTCGTAATGATAAACATCTAAAATCTAGATTTGTAGCTGCTCTTAAAAATAATAATAAAATTAGAAAAAAAGCGTTAAAAAGGGAAGCCAGAGATTTTTTACGGCGCCTTCAAAAGCCCATGTTACAAAGTTCTTTGTTTAGGGATGCAAAGGAATTTTGTCAAGCGATTTTAGATTCGCCAAAATAGATGTTGGGGGAAAATTAGGGATTATGAAAAAACTATTATTAATTATATCTACTTGTTCAATATTATTGGCGTCGCCAAAAAAAGAGCATCTTATTTTGCTTTCTCGTTTAACACCTTGGGAATTAATTGCTTCAACTAGCGGCCATATGTTAGCAGTTTCTGCAATTCAACGATATCTTAAAACTCATGATGGTTTAGGTGCGAAATGGTCACAGTGTTGCTGCGCAGAAACACTTTCAGAATTAGAGCAAATTTTGCAAGATATTAAGATGATATATTTAGATTTATCTTGTTCTGATATCGCAATGTTACAACGTTTTGGCTTAGATAAAGATGAAATTCAAAATAAATTATTGTATATAACGAGATTAAAAGAGCTAAATTTAGAAAAAGAATCTACGAGAGAAAAAGAGAGAGAAATGAGGACGCTTGAATCAAGATTTAGCATTCTTGATGCATATAGAAAATTTTCTATTTCGCCGGAATTGCATTCAGAACAACAATATATTCAAAGTTTACCGACTGTTGAGCCTATGGTTAAATATTTACTTTCATCAACAAATCCGGGAATTTGGATAAATATACTACGCAAGAATAGAATTTTATGGCGATTTATTCGTCGCCATGTAAATAAGATGGTCTCAGATAATCAATTCAACAGTCTTGCTTTATTAGATTTACAAAAAATATGCAATAAAGATTTTTATCATTGGTTAGATGCAAAAACTGAACAGTTGGCTTTATCGTATCCAGATGAAGCTGGACATTTATTGGAACGACTTAAAGGCTAGAGTTTTTAAATCCAATTAATTGACATTCAGCTCTTGGTACAATACCATATTTTTCTTTAACAAGTTCCTGAACTTTTTTTGCTAAATTAAAAATATCAGTTGAAGTAGCATTTCCTAAATTTACAATCATATTTGCATGTTGATAAGAAATTTTTGCATCACCAACCTGTAATTCGCCTTTAATTCCAAGTTTGTCAAGATAGTAGGCAACAAATATCATTTTTTTATTCTGAACTTCAAGTTTTACTTCAGATTCATAAAAATTTCTAAAGAAACTTCCACAAGTTCCAAGATTTGGATATCTTCTTAATCTATGTCTAATTGTTTCATCGCGTCTACCTTTGGCGTAAGCTGCTTCTAAATCAGAACACCTTTTTAACTTAAAAATTGCATCGACTAGAAAATACTCTTTATTATGCAAAGTAGAACTATTATATCCAAAATTAAACCAAGAATTATCCACTTTTAGAATGTTGCCATTAAAATCGATTACTGTTGCATTAACCAAAAATTTGGACAATAAAAATTCAAAGTAATGAATATTTATATAAACTGATCCGCCAACAGTTCCAGGAATCCCACTAAATTCTTCTAAGCCCAACAAATTATTATTTAGACAAAAATCGATTAAATTTTGAAAGCTTGTTCCCGCTTGTGCTAGCACGCTGTAAAAATCATTTTCTTCGCTTAAAATTGAAATATGATTCAATTTCGGATGAATTACTAACCCATCAAAGCCGTCATCACTTATAAGAATATTTGCGCCTTCGCCAAGAACAAAAATTTCTAGATTATTTATCTTTGCAAATAATATTGCTTCTTTAAATTGATTTTCATCGATTGGTTGGCAATAAAATTTTGCTTCGCCGCCTGTACGGAACCAATTTTTGTCTTTTAGTGGAATATTATTTTGAATTAAGTTTGATTTTATTTCGGGTTTTATTGGTTGATTTTGCATGATTTAGTTCGGTCGCCCTTCGACTCATTGCATTCGCTCAAGGGTGACCGGAGATACCCCCAGTCATGGTGAGCGAGCACTTTAGTGCGAGTCGAATCCATGACTCAACTCCTACTTTCTATTTGCGTTACTGTTAGTCGCTATAAATTCCGGCCTAACGTTTACCTTTTTCTCTTGAACTAACTTCTGACATTTTCTGCTACAAGTACCTTCATAATCAGCTTTACATTCTGCGCAACATGTATAATGCAAATTACAGAATGCGTTCATGCAATTTGTAAAATCATCATTTGGCTTATTACAAATATAGCATTTACCTAAAATATCATCATTAATTTTAACAGCTACTCTGTTATCAAAAACATAATTTTTTCCTCGGAAAAATCCATCAGGAAATTTTTCAGCATATCTATGAATACCGCCTTCAATTTGATAAACCTCTTTTGCAACGCCTTTAGATTTTAAATAGCTTGTTGCTCTTTCGCAACGGATTCCTCCGGTGCAATACATTAAAACTTGTTTATCTTTAAATTGTTCTAGATTTTCATCTATATATTGGGGCAATTCTCTAAAATATCTAATATCTGGAATAATAGCATCGGTGAATTTACCTACGTCGGCTTCAAATTTATTTCTTGCATCAAAGATAACTAAATCTTTAGGTTTATTTCTTAAAAGTTGATCTACTTCTTCAGGTTTTAGATGCTTCCCGCCCTTTTCCGGGCTATATTTTTTGGTATCTAATCCTAAATGACAAATTTCATCGCGCATCCAGATTTTTAATTTTGGAAATCCTTCTGATCCTGTGCCTTCGCTAAATTTAAAGTCTATTTTATCAAAAAGAGGGTGATTGTTCATTTCGTGAATGTATTCTTTTACAGCATCGTCTTGGCCGCCCAAAGTAGCATTTATGCCTTCTTGCGCAAGCACTATTCTGCCTTTTAGCCCCAATTTTGTGCATAGGGCTCTCTGCCAATCAGCAATTTTTTTGACGTCGTCTATATTAACGTACTTATAAAATAGTATTATTTTAGCCATTTTGACTCCAACTTACACCAATATTATAGCAGTTTAGTAGATATTTATAAAGGGGAGATTATAGTCCAGCGTGGTGTCTTTTTATAAATTCTAGAATTTCAGCTAAATTTAATTGAGGGCATTTTTTTAGAATTTCTATTTTTTTTTGTTTAAATTGGGATGCGCTGACACTATTTTGCTTCAATTTCACTAAGTTCATATATTCATCAAACTCTGCGGCAAACATAAAATTACCTTGGGGTGCGCTATAGGAGATGATCAATTTGTTATCAGTTTTACTAAAAATTACATTTTTTAATGAAGCTGTCACCATAGCAAGATTTTCAATTAAAATACCTCCGGCAGGTATAACAGGAAAGATTTTAAAAAGTATATTTAATAGCAATATCATATTCCACTGTTGTGGATATTCTCTTTTTAAGAACGCTATTTCTTGCTTATATTTTTGAATAATTTTTTCTGGGTTCAAAATATTAAGTTTTTCTATATAAACTTCAGGTAGATTTCTAATTAGTATCTGATCATCTATTGATAATGCTATTGGTGCTCTAACGCATTGAGTTGTAACTAATGCTACGCCCGGTGATTTTATTTGAAAAATTTTGCCTTCATGTTTGTAGGCATTACTTAATATATTGGTTATCGTATAAAAATTGAATTTAGCTGTTCTAATTTGTGGAAATAGAGGGAGCCATTCAGTTGAGTTTTTCCTTCTAATTATTGGTGGTGAAAACGTAATTGGATTTTCTGCTTTAAATTGAAATGCGTTTATTATATCCCGATATCTAGCTTCTAATTTTTTATTTTTTGTAATCGCATTAAATAAGCCTACAGTAATTTCCGAAATTATTAGATTATCTATAAATTTCTTAACATTTATATATGGATATTCTGTATTGGATAATGATATTATATCAAATTTATATTTGTTTTGAGATAAGTTTATTTTTGCGTCTATATATGGCAAGATTGAGTTTAATCCGCCACTAAAACAGCTTAAAATATAGAGCAATTTAGTGTTAATATTACTATCTAAAAAACTTAATATTTTTCTAAATTCTTCTATTGGAATGCCTGCAATAACATTGAGTTCATCTTCAAAAAAATCATCTAATTTGCCAAAAATATCTAATTGTTTATCTAAATAGTATATAATTTCTGAGATATTATTTTCTGCAACATTTGCAAAATCTAAATTATATTTATGTGATATGTTTCTTAGAAGTTGAGTAAAATCTTGCCCAGATGTTCGCTTTAATCGACTTAAGTCGTTGCTCAAATCTTCTAGATCTCTTTGTGATAAGTTATCTATAATTAATCCAAAACTTCTATTTAAATAGTTTGTATTGGCCAAGTTTTCTAAGAATGCTCTAGAATCAGCATAAAATGTTCCATGGCCGCCCAGATAAATATTAAATTCGGTATCAGTTTTCTTTAATATTTTTTTTAATAAATCAGCGCTTAAGTATGTTGGACTATCTTTACCCATACAGGTTTTTGTTTTAGCGAATTTCACGTTGTTCTGATCGCTTAAATCTATATTTTTCATAATATTTAGGTTGAAAATTTTGCTTAATTCATCACTTTTCTTTTTAGGTATAAATAAAAAATAAGAATCTAGATAATAGAGATCAAACTCGTCTGAAATCAAATTACTTTCTAATAAATTTTCACAAGTTGCGCCATCACATACATTTTCTAGCGTATATCTTAAAATGGATCCTGAAACTAAGACTGGCGAGGAATCACTATTAAGTGCATAAAGTAGTGGTGAATGTGTGGCTCCCAAGCCCTCTTCATTTTCACATCCAGAAAATATGAATAAGTTTGTTTCTGATTGTAGATTATTTATGCTTAAAATAAAGATTAGAACTATTCTTTTCATAACTCTCCATTTTTGAATTTATACCTTTAATTTAACTCTATTTTTATTAAAATTTTTCCAGGGGTCGCCATCCGATTCAAGCTTTTTCAAAACTGTTTTGATATTATATTTCTGAGAGGTCAATTTTTTACTTTTTACCTCTTCCCAAAATATTGGTGTTGCAACGGGCGCGCTTTCTTTTGCTCTTACTCCGTATGGTGAAGCAGAAGTGGCTGACCAGGAATTTCTTAAATAGTCTAAAAATAGCCTTTTTCCTCTTCTTTCAATTCTAATTTCTGTTGTTAGGTGTTTTGGATTTTGTGAAACCAGTTCATCTGCTAAATATTTAGCAAAATCTCTTACATGGTCAAAATTTACTAAAGGTTTTAATGGTGCAACAACATGCAATCCAGTAGATCCAGTTGTCATTGCAAATGCTGCTAATCCATGCTCTTCAAAAGCATCTTTTATAACCAACGCTGTTTCTCTAACTAGATCAAAATTTGTTGTAGAAGGGTCAAGATCAAAAATCAGCTTATTTGGATTATTTAAATTTGGTAATTGACTTAACCATGGATGCAATTCTATACAAGCTTGATTTGCCATATAAACCAAAGTTGCAGCGTTCTTGCAATTTAGATATTCAATTACAGATTTGTCGCTCTTTTCTACAGGAATTCTATCTATCCAATCTGGATAATATTCCGGTGTATTTTTTTGATAAAAATTATCTTTATGAATTCCATTGGGAAAACGTCTTACAGTTAGCGGTCTGTCTTTTGTAAATGGAACTAAAATATCAGCGGCTTTTAGATAATAATCTATTATATCGCCCTTCGTTATCTTTGATTTGGGAAATAAGATTTTATCTTCGTTAGAGATATCTATGAGTCTGTTTCCAGCTTTTATCTGACTAGCCACTATATTTTTCTCCATCTTTTGCAATTTGTGTCATAGTTTTATCTGTTTTTGCTGATTTAGTTTTGGTATTAACAGGATTTTTTACTTTACTTGCAAATTCATCATTTTCTTTTATTAATAGCCAATTTTTGCTATCTTTTCCACGAATTTGAATTAATGCAAATGCGCCGTCTAATTTTTTGCCTTTTAACTCAATGTCTATTTTGCCGTCTTTTAAGCATTGTTCCATCGGAACAATTTTGCCATCTTTTTCTCTAATATTTTTATAAGTTCCATAATCCCAGATCATTACCGTTCCGCCGCCATATTGGCCTTTTGGAATTATTCCTTCAAAATTTCTATAAGCCATTGGATGATCTTCGGTCATTACGGCAAGTCTTTTATCAGCTGGATTTAATGAAGGCCCTTTAGGAACGGCCCATGAAACAAGAACGCCATCTATTTCTAATCTGAAGTCGTAGTGTAATCTGGAGGCTTCATGCTTTTGAATTACAAAGATTCTATTTTTTGATTTTTTGATTTTTTTAGCTTCAGGTTCTGCGGTTTTTGAAAAATCTCTCTTTTTTTTATATGTCTTTAGAGATCTTGCCATTTCTGGCCCCTCCAATAATTTTATAGAAGCTACAAGTATAATTAATGCAGTAGCCGTTATTAAAAATAGTTTAACCTTCATCTATCTCAGTTTATTGATTTTATTATCTTGAAAGCAATAGTTTTGAATTAATATTATTTTGATATTGCCGGATTCATATGAAAAAGTTTATATTTTCGATATTTCTTATATTAAATATTCAAAATTATGCTGGCGTTGCAAAGTATCTTGCAGTTGGCGTAGGCGCTCTGTTGAGTACAGTTTTAGGATATGAGATAACTCAGCGTCTTAAACCGCGCAATCCACAATATCATATTGTGATTTATCCCGTAATTGGTTCTATGTTATCACTCTTTTTAGCAGAGCGTTTTTTAAAAAATTAGGGAGTTTAATCTTGAAAAAGATAATTTTTGTATTTTTATTATCAATTTTTGTATCAAATAGACCGGGTATTTCAGAAAGTATTTCAGCAGGAATAGGCGCACTATTGGGCCAAGCATTATTTGTATGGCATGCAGAGACATATTATGGCAATTCAAAAATGGGTTTATACTCTCTATTTTTTGCTCCATCTTTAGGGGCAATTTTAGCTTTATATATAAATGATAATCTAAAATAATTGCCAATTTTTTTATTTCATTTAGAATCTCCATAATTTCTATTTTTTACGGAGAGATAAAATGAAAAAATTATTTTTGGGCATAATTTTATTATCTAGTTTAAATGCTGGCAATTTAACCTTATTAAACAAAATGAACAGCAGAATTTTGGCAACACTTTTTTTTAGTAAAGATGGCGTAAAAGGCAGAGATTACATACATATAGAATCCGGACGATCATATACCTTTTATGTGGATGGCAGAAAAGATGAAATTTGCGTTACTATTGGTGGTAGGACAAATTTTAGACACGTAGCCTTTGATTTTGAAGAAGAATTGGGGTCAAATTATGAGTTTGATGGATTTGGAATCATCCAAAAATAGCTAAATAGAGAGTAAAAAATTCAGTTTGCAAATTTTTCTTGACTTCTTCTTCTTCTTCTTCTTCTTCTTCTTGCTAATCTCAAATTGTAGTTATTTTATAATATAAAAGTGAGAGGTTTTTAATGAAGAAAATATTTTTAATTTTGTTTTCAAGTAATTTAATTTTTTGCATGCCTTGGGGTTATCAGCCTGGGGGTGATCAGGATGAGGCTAATACTACTTGTGTTGGGGGTATGGTATATAATGGGGACAGTTGTGTTGACCCAAAACCATTCCGTATAAAAGATCCTGTCTGTCCTGCGGGCACTGTACAATACAGAACTTATAATCATTGTATACAGTGTGCCTATTGTGATGATGGATATACTTTGAAATCATCGCCGGAAGCACCATCTGGTTTGTACTGTGACAAAGCTAGCAAGTAAAAACTAACTTTGATGTAAGCCCTTTTTCATGAATTTTTAAGCGATCAGACAATCAAACTCATGCCATCATAAGCTAATTTAACATCAACGTCTTTTTCTTCACCAAGCTTTTTAAGTTTATGGGTTTTCCTCTGAATTCCATTCTGATAATGTTGATTCTAATGATTTTAAATATCCATTATTGTTTTCTATTTTATGAATTATAATAATTCCATTTTGCGCACTAAAATTAACTAAATCTCCGACTTTTAAATTAAGTTTTTTCCTGATGTCTTTTGGTATAGTGGTTTGGAATTTTGAGGTTATTTTTGAGTGGCTCATAATTTCTCCTTGAATTCTTACATTCTTACTCTATCTTAAGAGCTTGATTTTTTCAATATTTTTATTTCAATTCTGTTTTTTATTCAATTTGAAAAAAACCTTGACTTCTTCTTCTTCTTCTTCTTGCTAATCTTTAATTGTAGTTATTTTATAATATAAAAGTGAGAGGTTTTAGTAATGAAGAAAATATTCTTAGTTTTATTTTTCCCAGTATTGCTCTTGTGTAGGTTCCGCAATGAAAATTGTCCACAAGGCACAGTATCTGATAATGAGGGTGGGTGTGTTATGCCACATCCAGTCAAGAGTAAAGATCCTATTTGTCCCACAGCTACCACGCCATACAGGAATAATGAGGGTTTTCCTCAGTGCGCCTATTGCGACGATGGATATACTTTAGTGAACGGAAGTTTATCAAATGAGGGCATTTATATGGGTTATTGCAAAAAAAATTAGAAGATATATAAAATTAAATTTAATATCAACCCTTTTTCATGAATTATTTGAAGCGATCAGACAATCAAACTCATGCCATCATAAGCTAATTTAACATCAACGTCTTTTTCTTCACCAAGTTTTTGAAGTTTATGGGCTGCAACTTTGTAGCCCATTTCTACAATCTGTTTTCCACAATGAGTAAAAATAGCTTCAGGAATATTCTCTTTTTCGCACCAAGTGATCTGTGTTTTTATTGTAGCATGGCCAAATAGTTCGCCATTATCAGCTTTTCTTATCGTTGGAACTGACCAAGATGAAGCTTCGCCAATATAGCAGTCAACATGCTTTAAAGCTTTTTTGCGTTCTTTTATATAAATTAGATCACCTGAACAGAAAATTGTTTTTTTGCCACCTTTAATTTTGTAACCATTTCCGGGGCATTTTATTGAATGTTGTACAGGAAAGAGTTCAATCTCTAAATCTCCAAATTTTAGTTTTTTATAAGCTTTTAAAATTACTCGTTTTTCTTTGGATATTTTATACTCCTTCATAAGATTCCAACTCTCTTTTGATGCATAAACTGGATAGGGAGATCCATCTTTTAGACCCCAAGCATGATCAGGGTGCGCATGAGTTATAAAAATTGCCTGTGGTTTATATTTTTTGATTTTATCTAATTTACCTAACCAATCTTGGCCACAATCTATTAAAATTCGACTATTTTTGTACGATACTAATGTTGAAGTGTGCATTTTATGTTGCTTGCTGCTCTCTTCTATATATCCCTTGGTCCCTAAAAAGACTAATTTCATAATTTTCCCAAATTTTTATTTTTTGATATTATTAAAATAAAACTCTTTTAAGGTTCTCATGAAGTTATCCATTTCTTGGATCTTTGATCACATTAATGCTGATTGGAAAAAATTTAACATAGAAAAGCTTGTAAAGCAGTTTAATGAAACAACGGCTGAAATTGAAGCTTTCTACCCAATAAACATAGATTTAGATAATCTAACTTTAGCTCAAGTTAAACAAATTTCAGGTCAAAAGACTATTTTGTATTCTCCTGAATGGAAAATAGATTTGGAACTTTCGGCAATCCCAGATCTTATTGAAGGCGATTGGTATCTAGTTAAAAGTAGAGAATCGCTCGTATCCTTCGATAAACTCAGGACGAGCGGTAAAAAAAATGGCGCTCGTGGTGAGCTTGTCGAATCCATGCGAGCGCAGTTTGCTACATCAATTGATCTTGGTGCAGAAAAAGAGATGGCATTACCTGCATTACATTGTGCTGAAGTTGATTTATCTGGTGGCTGGAAAAAACATTTTGAAAAACAAGATTATATTATAGAAGTAGATAATAAATCTATAACAAATAGGCCTGATCTTTGGAGTCACCGAGGGTTTGCAAGAGAATTTTCTCTGCTTTTAAATTTAGAATTAAAGCCAGAAGAAGAATTTCTAAAAAAATTAGAAATAGAAAGCTCTGATTCTAAATTATCAAATAAATTTTTAACCGTATCAATTCAAGATAATGCTAAGTGCAAAAAGTTAGCAGGCTTATATATAGAAAAAATTGAAAATATTCCATCACTTATCTGGATGGCATATAAATTGTCAAAAGTAGATAGTCGTGCAATTAATGCAATTGTAGATACAACAAATTATGTGATGCTTGATATTGGACAACCGATGCACGCTTTTGATGCAAAAGAGGTTAATAAAAAACTTATTGCAAGAGAGGCAAAAAATGGGGAAAAGCTTAAAGTTTTAGATGGTGATGCGCTAGAATTGACATCTAATGATTGCGTTATTTCAAATGATAAATCGGCTATATCTTTAGCAGGTATTATGGGCGGTTATGATTCAGGAATTTCTACAAAAACAACAGATGTTGTTTTAGAATCTGGAAATTTTGATTCAGCAATTATACGTCTAACTTCATCCAGATTAAAAAAACGCTCTGAAGCATCAGCCAGATTTGAAAAATCATTAGACCCATTACAGAATATTAAAGCGATAGAAAGATTTATTAAAGTTTTTGAGGATGCGCACTTAAAAATTGTTCCAGAAGGGGCAATTTTATCAGTCGGAAAAAATCCAAAAGATATAACAATAGCTGTTGAGCATGCTTATATAGAAAAATTATTGGGTTTGCAGGTTGATCACAAAATTGTTGTCAAAGATTTGGAAAAGATAGGATTTGTTGTTAAATCTAAAGATGGAATTTATGAAGTTTTGGTTCCGTCTTATAGAGCAACAAAAGATATTACAATTAAAGAAGATATTGTTGAAGAGATAGCAAGAATTTATGGATATTCAAAGATTCCATATGAGATTCCTGTTAAACAGATTGTTCCACATAATATTGATAGTGTCTTAAGATTAAGAAAAATAAAAAATTATCTATCGTTTGGTTCTAGAATGATGGAGATAAGAACGTATCCATTTTTTGATGAATCATTTATAGAAAAAATCGATTTTAAAGTTGAAAATCCAATTCAAGTTTTAAATCCGGTTTCACAAAATTGGAAAACTCTAATAAGCTCTCCGGTTCCTAATTTACTAAAAGTTGTTGAAACTAATTTGTATAAAGCGGAAAGTATGGCTTTTTATGAATGGGGCAGAGTTTGGTCGCTTCCCGCTCACCCTTGCCTGCCCGGCGAAGCTTTATGCGAAGCCTGGGAGCGAGCATTAGCGAGTCGAATGGGTAGTAAAGCAACTGAAAGCAAACTTTTATCTGGAATAATTTTTGAACATAAAAAAGATTTAGATTTTTATGAATGTAAAAATATTTTAACAGGCTTGTTCTGGATGCTTAATATTAAAGTTGAATGGGTAAGTGCTCAAAAAAATTTATCAGCCGAATTGTTATGTGAGGGCAAAAAAATTGGCTCAGCGGGATTAGTGGACAAACGTCTATTAAATAAAATTAGTGAAGAAGGTTCGGCATTTATATTTGAAATTGATGGCGACTTTTTAATAAATTTCAAAGCAGATGATATTAAATTTAAACAAATTCCAAAATTCCAATCGGTTGATTTGGATGTAAGTCTATTTGTCCCATTAAAAGTAACTGTAGAAGAATTAGAAAATAAGATTTTAGATTCAGACAAATTAATTAAAGAAGCCTATTTAATTGATTCATTTGAAAAGCCAGACTGGATAGACAAAAAATCTTTAACATTTAGATTTAAAGTTGTAGATGAAACAAAGACTTTAGAAAAAGAAGAGATAGATAAGATACTAAAAAGTGTAGAAAAGAGTGTGGTGAGCCTTGGAGCGCAAGTTAGATGAAGAAAGTGAATGCATTTTTGTTATTCTTCTGTGTGCCGTTTCTGTTGGACAGAATAACAAAATTTTTTGCTCTATATTATAATTTTGACAACTTTGATTTTGGCCCATTTATTAGATTTAATTTAGAATTTAATAGAGGTATTTCATGGAGTCTATTTCATTCCGAAGATCTAGCAACATATTGCATTCTGAGTGCAGTTATATTTTGCATAATTATTTTTTTACTTTGGTATTCTTATAACAGATTTAAACTAAATTTCCCTATTTATGGGGAATTTTTAATTTTATCTGGTGCTATTTCAAATTTTATAGATAGATTATTATATTGTGGCGTTGTAGATTTTATAGTTTTTCATTTTAGAGATTTTAGTTGGCCAACAATGAATATTGCAGACGTTTCAATATCTGTAGGTGTCTTAATTTTAATTGTTATGAGTTTAAAAAATGAATAAAAAAATATTAGTGAATTTGTCCACGCTAGGTCCTATAGGCAATTTACCAGCTTCTGGTACTTGGGCTTCAATCTTCACCGTTCTTTTTATATTGGGTGTTCATAGAGTTTGCCCTTCTATATATTTTTATTTTTTAGTTACATTTATTGTATTAATTGCATCGCTTTTTGTTGTAAAAAAGGCATTAATCTATTTTGAAACTCCAGATCCTTCATCAATAGTTTTAGATGAAGTTGTCGGTATGATGATAACTTTATATGGTATACCTTTAGATGTTTTTCCTGTCTTAATTGGATTAATAATATTTAGATTTTTAGATATTTCAAAGCCTTTAATAATCAAAAAAATGGAAAGCCTTCCTGATATTTATGGAATTTTTGCAGATGATATTTTAGCTGCCGTTATAACCAATATACTACTTAGAATTATCTTATTTACATGTTTAAAACAGTAAAATTTTTTCGGGCCCGTACATCCCGACCCAGACTTCGCAATATGTTGCTACGTCGGGCAAGGTGTTTGCTTGCTGACGCTTTTAATATTATTTCATATTTAATTGCACCGCCATTTTGCGCTTCATGTTACGTTTGGATGCTAGAGCGTCAGGTGTTTTGCATAGATTGCGAATTAAAAATAAAGCCTATAGTGTCGGAATCTATTAAGATTAGAAATTATGATATTCCAATTTTGGCGATTTCGGATTATCAAGAGCCGATAAAAAAATTAATTTTGGCGAAATTAAAATCTAATCGAGTTGCGGCATTACAGCTAGGAGAATTAATTTGGGAAAAAAGTGTAATTCAAAATTTGGATTTTGATTATATTGTTCCTATACCACTTCACTGGACGCGTGCATTTAAAAGGGGTTACAATCAGGCAGGAGTTATTGCTAAAATTATTTCTAAAAAGAGCAATAAACCAGTTTTGAATATTCTTAAAAGAAATAGAAATACGGTTTTTCAGTTTCAGCTTTCACGCTCTGATAGAGCTGATAACGTATTTAAAGTTTTTGATGTAAAGACTGAATTGAGTATATTAGACTTTTCCCGAAACCTCCGTTCAATGGTTCGATACAATTTTTTTTCAAAAAATCACTTCCAGACTTCGCCAAAGGCTTCGTCGGACACGGCACCACGACAGAGCCCTGCGAAGCTTCACGCGAAGCATGGGACGGCCCGTTCGTCCCGAGTGATTGCAAAGCAATCGTATCGAGGGATGAGTTTTGGAAGAGCTCTATTAAAAGATTTATCTGGTAAAAAAATTTTAATTGTAGATGATCTTATGACTACAGGCGCTACTATTAAAGCTGCATCTTTAGAATTAGCAAAATTAAATCCAGAAAATATTAAAGCTGTTGTTGCTTGTCGAGTTGTTTAGTTTTTGTTAAAATATAGTAATATTCGTATATACTAGATGCTGAATCGAGTTCAGCATGACAGCGAGTCGAACCATATTTCAGGATCTAAATCAAAAACAAAAATTTTAGTTCTTAAGAAAGGGAAAAATGTCATCTAAGCAAATCAAAAACTATGCATTAATTGCATTAAGTTCATTGGTAATTTTACCAGGTTGTTTTAATAAGTCTGAGAATAAATCTGAAGACAAAAAAGCTACAGGCGAAGTCTTAATTTCTGCAAATGGAAAACCATTTTTAACAGAACATGAATTAGAAAACTTCTTAGAGCAAGCAGCTGAAGCTGATCCTCAGACAAGAATGATGATAACAATGATGCCAGAAGGTGTAAAGGAGCAGGCATTAGAAGCAAAAAAACGTGCAGCTATAATTTCAGAATGGGCAAAGCATGAAGGTGTTAGAGATTCGCAGGATTATAAAACTAAAAAAGCATTAATAACGCAATCAATAGATGAATCTTTAGATAATGAAGCATTTATGAAGAAACATAAAGTTGAAGTTTCAGATAAAGAAGCTAGAGAATTTTATGATGAAAACAAACTAAAAGATCCGCGTTTTAAAATATCACAAGAAGGTACAAAAGCATTTGGCGTATCATTTGATACGGAAAGCAGCGCTAAAGAATTTTTAGA
>Ga0155637_160_pt1 | contig 20405 bp, 21 predicted proteins | sample RifCSPhighO2_12_FD_107294 | JGI IMG/M metagenome (GOLD analysis project Ga0155637, IMG submission 107294) | candidate division TM6 bacterium RIFCSPHIGHO2_12_FULL_32_22
ACTTAATATTACGGCCTAGCCTTTTCAAGTCTCACTAGTCAAACTAGTGGTTTGCCTATTTTAAATCAAATAAAAAACAAAGCTTTATATCTAATAGTAGGTATAACAATCGAAGGCAAAAAGGAAGTACTTGGTTTATGGATGACTCAAAATGAAGGAGCTAAATTTTGGCTTGCTGTTGTGTCCAAATTGAAAAACCGAGGTGTTCAGGATGTTCTAATTGCTTCAATTGATGGGCCAAAAGGTTTTATTGAAAAACATTGAAAAAAGATGGACTGTTTCCATTCGTGATTGGAAATCAGCCCTTAATCAATTTTATATTTTGTTCGAAGATAGACTAAAAATTTAGGGTTTGTAGAAAATGCTGTTTACACAAAAATTCTTACACACTCAAAAGATTTAGTACCAATAATACCAAATAGGTCTTTTTCAAGGGTTTAAAAAAGTAAGGTGCGAATTTACTTTGTAAGAATTACTTGATACCCTTTAGTATGTATTTTCCATCCCCTGTCTAATAGCCACGGAATCACCAATCCGCCCTTTCCTCCTCCAGGTAATTCACCACAATCATCTATCATTATAATTGCGTTGTCATGAAGATTTTTATAGATAGCTTTTATTTCATTTAAATGATGCTCTTGAGAAATAGTAGGATTATCAAAATCATAATCTAAGCTATCTAGATAAAGAAAATCTATAGTATCTTTAAAGGCATGTAAGAATTTTAGTGAATCACTGCAGACAAACGTAATGCCATTTTCATATTCTTTGCAAGCGCTTCTTGATGCTACAACATAATCAGGATTTATATCCACTGAAAACATTCTTGCGTTATGATTATGAGCCCAGTGTCCCAAAATTATTGTGGATCCTCCATCGCCATTAAATCCCGCTGCGCCGGCTCTCGCGGTTCCAGTTTCAACTATAGTTTTTACATTCCTTTCTGACATTAACTTTAAAGCTTCAACGAAAGTGTACTCTCTTAAATTTGGTGATATTAATCTGTCTTTTGTATAAATAGTAAAATCTTCGCTAAAAAGAGTGCGTGTAAGTAACAAAATATAAATTAAAAATAGTTTTTTCATATAGTTCCTTCTTTTTTTCATAAACTAGCATAAAAAAAATAAAAAAAATAATTTTGAAAAAAATAATTTAAATAGACCATTATTTAATTATATATAAAAAATATACAAATTTTTTATCAACTTTTGTATATTGACATAATAATAAAGAAAAAATGGAGAAATTTCTGAATTCAATTAAAGCTGAGAGCTTTAATTGGAAAAAGATTTCAAATAAAGAAGAGGCATTACATATATATCTATAAAAAAATTATATTTTAGGAAACAGTTATGAAAATTAAATATTATTTATACTTTTTTATAATCACAAACGCATGTGCTGAGCCTAGATCAAATTTAGAAATATTCAAGGATAAAATAATTCTAATTACTGGTGGTGCCGGTTTTATTGGAAAAGCCTTAATCACCAAAATATTAAATTATAACCCCAAGAAGATTATAGTTTTTAGTCGAGATGAATTTAAGCATTTTCAAATATTAGACAAATTTCAAAGTAATAAAATCACAACCATTATCGGTGATGTTAGGGATGCTGATGCTCTTGATAAGGCGCTAGATGGCGTAGATATAGTTTTGCACGCTGCAGCTTTAAAACGTATAGACATATTGGAGTCTAGCTTTGATGAAAGTATAAAAACTAATATCCTTGGTACATTAAATTTAGTAAAATCGTGTAAAAAAAATGGGATTAAGCAAGCTGTTTTGGTATCAACAGATAAAGCTTGTTTTCCTATAAATGTATATGGCGCCTGCAAATTTTTAAGTGAAAAAATATTTACTAATTCGCAGGACTCTAATACAATTTTTTCTGTTGTTAGATATGGAAATGTTTTAGAAAGCACCGGATCCATAATTCCATTTCTAGCTAATAGAATTCAAGAAGATGCTATTATACCGCTGACCGATTATCAAATGACTCGATTTATAATTACTAAGGAAGACGCGGTAGATTTAATCTTTAATGCATTACGCTTCTCTCAAGGTGGTGAAATATTTGTTCCGCAGTTACCTTCTTTGAGAATTATAGATCTTATCACAACAATGAAAAACATCTTCAAAAAAGAAAATAAAATTGCAGTGATAGGCTTAAGGCCTGGAGAAAAAATTCATGAAATCTTGGTTAATAAATCAGAAATGCTAAGAGCTTATGAATATAATAATATGTATATTATTACTTCATGCCTAAGAAATACAAATCTTGCAGACAAGTTACCTATATATATATCTGAAGGAATAGCTGCAAAGAATATGACTAATATAAGCTCCAAAGATTTTGTAGTTTCTATAGAAAAGATAGAATCTATTTTAAAGAATATGGATAGCCAATATCTTAAATATAATCCAGAAGCTAAGAGATCATTTAGATATGTTGATTTGTAAACATGTTTAACTACTTATGCTATCTATGAATTCTTTTAATACTTGAAATTTTCTTTGATGAAACGATTGGTCTTTTCCATCCCAATTACTGCCGCTTCTATAATGAAGAAAGGTTTGGCTTAAGCTTATTTCTACGCCATCATTAATTGGATTACTAAGATATTCAATTTCTTTTTCAGAAAAATTATGATTTTTTAAATTATCGTATGTGGGATATAAGCAGCCGGCATTGGGTTTTCTACAGATGATGTTATGATGAATTTCTAGAACTCGAACTTTAGGATTATTTTTAAAATACCAATAAGTTTGGCCACCCGCATCAGTTTTTACACCTTTTATAATCCCAGTATTCACATTAAATGTTTCTTTGTTTGGCAAAATATTCATATTGAGTAAAACAAAATTTACAGAAACATATTTTATTTTAACGCCATTATTTTCATATGCTTGAAACCCTGCAACTATGTCGTATTTTTGAAGCAAGCTTTTTAAGCTCAGGTCTCTAATTAAAAACATATCGGAATCTAATATTAGAACTGGGCCTTTGTGAAAGAAGCCAACTTTATTAAGTGAATATTGAATTCCATTAACACAACGTATAGTTGGATAATGGAAACTCGGCTCATGTTCATATCTTGGCAAGTAAGGCAGATCGTGTATTATTTGAGGTATTTGAATAAATTCTATCCCTAATCTATTACATGTATTTGCTATAGCAGTCTGATTTTCTGTTGTATTCGCATCGCTAAAAACTATGAATCTATAATCATCTTTCAAAAACTTTTTGAAAGATTTGTGTTGAAGCTCTATAAATTCTGGACGATTATAACTATATGTAAAAATCAAAACAGGTTGATCTGAGACTAAATAGCTAGTCAAGTTTAAAAATAAAACAAAATTAATATACTTCATTATTTTCCTACTGTATAATTTTTTCTATAAAATCTCTAAACAATCTCATTTTTTTTTCATGATATTCTTTGGGTCTTCCATTCCAGTTGCTTCCACTTCTATAATGATAAAAACAATTGTTGAAAATGAACTCGCTATTAGTTACCCCTCCAACTATATATTCGATTTCATCATTCGAAAAACCTGCTGCTTCCAAATTATTTCTAGTTGGATTTATACATCTTTCTGCAAAATATTTGCTATCAGCATCAGGATTTTTACATAGATGATTATCGCAATTTAATTTCGGGTCTAATATTATATAATGTCTTGGATACAAAACCCTCACTTGAGGGTTGTTTTTAAAATACCAATAGCTCTGCCCCGCTGCGTCCGTAGGAAAATTATCTACAAAGCCGCAATTTACACTAAATGTTTGTTTATTAGGTAATCTGGGAATATTCATCAATATAAGATCAATTGATATATGTACAATCATATCGCCTTTTTCATTGTTATGATATTGACATGGAGAAATTACATCATAATTATTCAAGGCTTCTTTTACGCTAAACTCTCTTATTAAAAACATATCAGAATCTAGTATTAATAAAGGACCTTTGTGAAAAAATCCTAGTCGATTTAATGAAAATTGAACTCCATTTACACAGCGTATAGTTCCATGTTGAAAACCTGGTTCATGATCCCATCTAGGCAAATAAGGCAAATCGTGAATTATTTGAGGGATTCTTATGCATTTTATATTTAAATTATTGCAGATATTTTCTATTGCAATCTCATTTTCTCTTGTATTAGCATCATTAAAAACAATAAATTCATATTCATCTTTTAAGAACTTCTTAAAAGTTTTATATTGCAATTCTATAAACTCGGGTCTATTAAATGCATAAGTGAAAATCAATAGATGTTGTGTATAAATATAATAATTAAAAAAGAAAGCAGATAATAATAAATATTTTGAACTCAAATTCATTACAATCCTTTTTTTGGTATTGAATAAAATTAATATAATTTATAGCATACCTTTTATTATTATCAACATGAGATAAATATTTAAAATTTATTTTTTGTTTAATTTAGAGTAAGAATACAAAAATAATAGCTTAATTATTTTAAATGGAAGGTATTTATGCGTTTTTCAATTTTTTTTGTGTCATGATTCAGAATACAATATTTTGTGTAACGTTGCAGTTACAAGAATTCAAAACTATATACGGAGGATTAAGTAAATCATTTTTGGCTTTGTTAAAAGAGTCTTTTAACAAAAATATTTTCTTTGAAACTGGTACTTCGAGTGGAGATACGTCTCAACAAGCACTTTTGGTCTTTGATAAAGTATATTCAACTGAAATAAGCGAAAAATTATACCAAGAAGCCGTACAAAAAGTTGGTCTTCCAAGTAATTTTTATTTATATCTTGGAGATTCGCCAAAAGTTTTAAATCAAATTCTTCCTACAATTTCTCAAGATATAGTTTTTTGGCTTGATGCTCATTATTGTGGCGTGGGCGCAGGAAGAGATAGTTCTGATTCGCCAATTTTACAGGAGCTTGCTGAAATTAAAAGATGTTATAGTGGCAAATGTGTGATCATGATTGATGATTTGCGTGGTTTTTATTCAGAGAATTGGCCTCCTTTGTCCGAAGTTATTCATTGCCTTATTGATATTAATTCTAATTTTAAAATTATAACATTTGGAGATTCGCTTCTCGCATTTTTACCATCAGAAAATGTTGTAATGTCAGATTGTTTACAAGCTTTAACTATTAGTAGATTTTTTGATACGGGATGCTTTGATTATAATGTGACTGACGTGCTTAACGCAGAAGAAATTATCGCAAAAACTAATGGCAAAGAGCTTCAGGCTCTTCAAGTTTTTTCTTATTGCGCTAGAGATACAGATGACCATTATGGAAGAATGTGGCAAGCGCTTATAGATGAATATAATGGAAATTCTCAACAGTCATGTATTCTATTAAAAGATATTTTAAATGTATCTCATCCGAGAAAAATTGATCATTGGCGTATAAATTGGTATTTGGCAAGAAATGCCTTTAAAATAAATGATTTTGAAACAGCTAAAATTGAATTAACAAAGGTGATTGATAAATATCAAGATTTTGAGCCGGCACAGAAATTGCTTACTGTGTTAAATAGCAAACTTTAACTCTAGGGGATTAAAATATTTCACATTGCGCAAAAAATAACTAGACATAATTTATTAAATTTCTTAGGTTGTTTTATATCTAAATTTTAATTAGGAGTATTTATGACTAAAAACGTGGGAATTTTTCTACTTTTGTTGAGTGCTAGCAATATTATAGCGGATTCTTTTCAAAATCCTTGTGTTGGATACTTTAAAAAGGATGATCCTCAACTTCATAATTTAAAATGGGGCAATTGGGGATCTAGGCCTTATGAATATAAATGGGTTAGCGAAGCTGTTTCCGTGAGAGATAAAAAAGTTTTGGACTTGGGAATTGGATTGCCCTCTGAGTACAATTGGTATAAGTATGTGGTAGATACTCTTAAACCTTCATATTATGTTGGAATAGATATAGATGGAAGAATGGTAAAAGAGGTAGAAAAACAAGTAAATTATGAAGTTCTTCATATGGACATGTCTGATTTAAAATTTGATGACAAAATATTTGACGTGGCTTATTGTATAAGCACTTATGAGCATATGGAATTTGAAACTTTTATGAAGGCTATGCAGGAAACTCACCGAGTTCTTAAAGATAATGGTATTTTAGTTTTAACTTTGGATGAAGAATGGGACGTTAATCAACCCTTCACCCATGATAATGGTTGGAATATTTTAGAACAAAGTCTAGTTAAAAAAGGAGTTTTTAATAGAAATAAGAATTCTTTCGGATTGCCAATGTTTTTGACTTTGATCAAAGATTTATTTATTCCAGTTGACGATAATGTGTCTGTTGATTTAGATAAAAACGAAGTTAAATCTAAAGATGGAGAGCAGGTCTACTATAAAAAAATAAATAAAAATGCAGAAATGTTAAACAGTGGGTTATTTTATAATAGTTGTGTTAGCTTTGCAATTCTAAAAAAAATATAACAGTTTCTTGGAGATGGCCATGAAGAAATTTAGTTTATTTTTTTTATCTCTAGTTAATTTTTATAATTCACAGATTTTTTCTACTTTGATATTAAGAAATCGTTTTATTTATTTTAATGCATCTGATGACAAGTCGCTCATTGATTTAAAAAATATTTCTAGTGATAAAACTATTTTACAGAGTCAACTAATGTTAGCCATTATAGAAGGAGATATAGATGAGTTTGAAAATCTAGCTGATAAAAACAATATTGATGATGAAGATATTTATGGAAACACAGCGCTCATGTATGCTGCTGTCAATTGTCAAGATGAAATAATAGCACACATATTGAAAAACTTTGATTATGTAAGGTTGCCGTTTAACAAATGGTATCAATCAGCCTTAACTTTAGCATACCAAGTTAACTGTCTTGATGTTGTTGAAGTCATTACATATCTATTACCAGATGAAATTATGAATGAATTTGAATTTCTGATAACAAATTTTGTAAAAGAAATCAAAATGAAACATTTACATGCGGCAAAAAATATCAAGAAAAATATTGATTTGATATTTAATAATAATCGCTCTATGCAATCCAAAATGACTGATCTGGTACAAACAATATTATGGCCGGCGTTTCCAGGCAAAGTTAATTGGCAACAACTTTTTGATTCATGTATTGTTTAGAATATTTTCAAGAAATTTTTTCAAAAATTCAAAATTATGAGCATGGTTTTGTTCACTTCCTAAATAATGAACAAAATTATTATCCATAATAAATTCGATGTTGCCGCCTTCTATCATTATGTAATTCTTTTCTATAGGATAAAATCCGGCGTTGCTCAATCCTGCTGAATAGACAGGGTACATAGCTGGATTTTCCTTGTTTGTTGGATATGAAGTTAAATATAAATTGTTGCAAATACTAATAAATGAATTTTTGTTAACAAAAAGTTTCCTAATACCAGGATTATTCTTTAAATATTTATCTATTGTCAACAAATCTAAATTTTCTCTAATTGCGGGGGCATTAATAATCATTAAATTCATAGGAGTAAATTCAGCTAACCTATTATTCGAACCTATAGATTTTTGATGTGTTAATAATAAATCATATTTAGCTAGGAGATCATTTAAATTGATGCTTCTAATCAAAAATAATTTAGAATCCAATATTAATATTGGACCATTATGGTTAAATCCAAACTTATCTAATGCAAATTGAATTCTTTTTATGCTTTTAATTGATGAATGACTAAGTCTTAATTCGTGATCCCATAAAGATTCATTAGAATTTTTAAAAGAATCCAATTTGGGTAAATATGGCAACTCATAAATTTCATCAGGAATATCAACATTTTTTATATTTAGATCTTTGCATAAATTATTTATCAGCAATCTTTGGTCAGAATGTGCCGCATCATTAAATACAAAAATCTCATGATCATTTTGCAAAAATTTGCTTAATGTTTTGCATTGAAGCTCCAGTAAGTTGCCTTCAGTATGTCCAAACAAAAATACCAATACATTTTGGCAATTGCAAATAGAATAAACCAGCATTGTGATTATCGCTAACTCTAATTTCAATTTCATCTATTCCCTTTTTGATTTATTATTTTCAGAACTTTTGTTAAATTTAGCAATATTTTTTGTATATATTCGCGATATGTGTTTATAAATCGAAAAATTATTTATATTAATTTTATTTATTGATAATTTTTATTTATAATTTTATTGAAAAGCACAAAAAAATTTTGTATTTTATATTTATTTAGATAAAAAAAGGAGTGATATGTGTCTAAGTATTTAGTTTTTTTAAATATAGTATTTGCATTGCAGGGGAATTTTTTAGTTGATCTTATCTTTTTTTCATTTGATAGGCCAATGCAACTATACGCTTTATTAGAATCAACAGAGAAATTTGTTTCTCATCATGGGAAAATTCACGTAATTTGCAGATCATCCAATAATTCATTTTTGGATGCTTATAAAATTTTAGAAAAGAGATTTAATAAAGTAAATTTTGTCTATCAAGCTGAATCAAGTGAATTTAAGCATTTGTTGATGAATTTATTCAATGCAAACAATTCAGATTATATCTGCTTTGGCGTGGATGATATTATTGTCAAAGATTACATAGACCTCTCATTTTGTGCTATAGCTTTAAAAAAATACAAAAATGCTTATGGTTTTTATCTAAGATTGGGAAAAAACATAGATTATTGTTATTCAGAAAATATTGGTACTCCGGCACCGAAGATGGATATAAGTCAAGGGCTATGTTTATGGAAGTTTGCGGATGGCAAAGGTGATTGGAACTATCCAAATACTGTAGATATGACCATTTATAAAAAGAATGAAATTTTGGCTGATATAGAAAAATGTCCTATGAGCAATCCGTCGAATTTTGAAAATCAATGGGCTGTTAAGGCTGATCACAACAAATATGGAATTTGTTTTTATAAGTCAAAAATAGTCAATATACCATTAAATGTTGTAGATCCGAACAATACAAATAGACATATGAATAATTATAGTTGTAATGAGCTATTAGAAAAATTTAATTGTGGATACAAAATTGATATTAATAAATTATTTAGAATAGACAATCGGTCGCCACACTTTGCTTTTCCAATAGAATTTATAAATAGATAATGAGTTTTGGGAGATAAAAGTGAAGATAAAATTATTATTGATTAGCACTATTTTATGTATTTCTATTCATGCCGAGAAGAAATATAATATTGGAGTTTTAATTGTAGCGACTTGGAAATATATTAGCTTTATCCCGCCGCTTCTAGAGAGTGCGCGTAAATATTTTGTGCCCGAGCACAACGTATCTTTTTTTATTTTTACTGATCAATATTTGACAAATTCAAATGATGTAAAAAGACTAGATGCAACAAGAAAAGGTTGGCCTCACGACACTTTAATGCGTTATCACGAATATCTTAAATATGAAAATGAATTCAAAAATATGGATTACTTATTTGCTTGTGATGCTGACATATTATTTACAGATCATATAGGGGAAGAAGTGTTGGGCAATAGGGTAGCCATTCCGCACGATGTTTTTTTGGGTCGAAGGGGAACTTATGAAAATAGTAGCAAATCTAGTGCCTGTGTACATAATCACGAAGGCGTATACTACTTTTCTGGAGCATTTGTAGGCGGACAAAGAGATTCTTTTTTAAAGATGTGTAAAAATATAAAACAATTAATAGATGTGGATCTTTCCAAAGGAATCATAGCTGTTCACAATGATGAAAGTTATCTTAATAGAGAGTTAATAAATAATCCGCCTACAATTGTTTTGTCGACCTGTTATGGATGGCCTGACAATAGAGAGCCTCGAGTTAAGCCTAAAATGCTCTTCTTAAGTAAAAAGCATAGTGAGTTTCAAGTCCCCCTAAAAAGTAGGAGACGTTAATGCCGAAATTGCGCATTATCATATTTCATTTTTTTTTATTCAATGTTATTAATGCAGAATATGTAAGCAGTATCACGCTAAAAAAAATTGAATCTATAACAACCAGTTTCACAAAGTCGATTGAATCTGGAGATCTAGAAAGAGCTTTGCAGCTAAAAGCTGAATTAGATTCTCTATATAGACCAACTGCACAAATTGATGAAATCTTAAAACATTCAGTTTGGGCAAAATTTCCAACAGCAACGACTTGGAGTCAAATTTTTGAAATGGCCGGAAATAGGTCAAATGAAAAGCCAGCGCCTACCGCGAATTCCGAAAAGCTTGATGACAGTAGTGATGATATCGAGAATTTCAAAAAGCCTGATAGTAATAGTGATGATATCGAGAATTGTGAAAAACTTGATAGTAATAGTGATAATAAAAAAAATGGTGATACCAATATTATTTCAGATAATATAATACTTTTAAAAACAACCGCTTTAAGTTTTGTGAATGCAGTAAAAAATTATGATTTAGAGGAAGCTAGAAAAGTAAAGCTGGAGCTAGATAATTTATATAAAATTACACCCTTGGCAGATAATGTAATAAGTGAAGTTGTGTGGGGGGCTTTTCCCAGCAAATCAAGCTGGGAAGAACTCTTTTCAATAATAGAAGAAAAAATTGCAGAGATTGCTAATAAAGAGGCAATGGAAAAATTGCAAACAGCGTCTAGGGACTTTGTTGTTGCAGTGCAAACTAAAGATTTAGCATTAGCTAGGAAATCAAAAGTTGAAATAGATAGGTTATACAAGATTGTGCCTTTGGCTGATAATGTAATAAGTGAAGTGGTCTGGAGATCATTCCCAAATAAATCAAGTTGGGGAGAATTATTCAAAATCATGAATCCAAAGTTGCCTAAGCTGGTGCATAGAGATTTTGATGAAAAAATTGCTGAAAAACCTATCGTGATATTAACGGCTTCATATAATAATTCTAAATGGTATAAAAGGAATTTAGCTTCAGCCTTCGGCCAAAATTATTCGAATTATAGGATAATATATATAGATGATTGCTCTCCTGATAATACAGGTAATTTAGTAAAAGAATATGTAAAGTTACAGAATCAGGATCACAGATTTACACTGATTCAAAACAAAGAGCGTGGATTAGCGCTTTATAATATATATTATGCTATTCACTTGTGTAATCCTGAAGAAATAGTTGTTGTATTAGATGGAGATGATTGTTTTTGTCACAATAATGTTTTAAATATTATAAACAAGGAATATTCTACTAAAGATATATGGTTAACACATGGTTCATGTTGTTATTTGTCATCAGGATCCCGAATAGAATGGTGTATGCCGATTCCTAAAAATACCATAAATGATAATAATTTCAGGCAATGGCCACATGGTCCTACACATGTAAGAACATTTTATGCTTGGTTATTTCACAAGATTAATTTAGAAGATTTTCTTGATAAGTTGGGATGGTTTTATAGAATGAGCTATGATGTAGCAATGTTTATGCCTATGTTGGAAATGTGCGGAAGTCGTCATTCATTTATAGATGAGATATTGTATGTCTATAATGATCTGAATGATATTAATGATCATAAAGTTGATACGCATTTGCAACATTCTCTAAATCATGAAATCCGTAATAAATCTAAATATAAAGTTCTAAAATTTGGAATAAATAATGATTTACAATAATATAAAAAAAATACTTTTAATTACAATTTTTTTGCATATTAATAACAGCATGCCGCATAATCTGAATATAGACAAAGTGGTTATATGGGGTTATAAACTATATTCGCACACGAGTTCATATGTTCATTATGGTTTTTATAAAGCATTTAAAGAACTTGGATTTAATGTACTTTGGTTCGATGATTCTGATATTACACATAACATCAATTTTGAAAATTCTCTATTTTTAACATTAGGGCCAGATGAAAATATTCCATTAGTTAAAAATAGTGTTTATGTATTACATAACTGTTTTAGAGAAAAATATGCAAATTTAAAAGATTCTTTAGTAGTTAATATTCAAACACTTACACAGGATTGCTTTAAGCATAACGTAAAGAGTTTAGCTGATTGGGCATTCTACAGAGGAAATACTTTATATTTACCTTGGGCTACCGATTTATTGCCTGATGAAATAGATGAAATTATGTTAGATATTTCCTTAAATTGGGACAAAAGGAAAAAAGATAAAGACATTACTTTTGTAGGCACAATAGATGGATTTTTTATAGTAGAGCCATTTTTAATGGGATTCGTAAAAGAATCAAAAAATTTGGGGTTTTCTCTTAAATTGATTAATGGATGGAGTCAGACGCTCTCTGTAGATGATCATATAAAAATTATACGCGATTCTTCTATTGTTCCAGCGATACAAGGTCAATGGCAATGTGAAAAAGGATATCTACCATGTAGAATATTCAAGAATATTAGTTATGGTAAATGGGGAATAACCAACAATTATTATGCCTATAAATTTTTCAATGAAAAAATAACATATGATTCTGATCCCAAAAAACTTCTTGTAAAAGCTTACGATAAAATCAAAACTTTAAAACTAGAAGAACAATTGGATCTAATGAAATTTGTTAGAGACAATCATACTTATTTTAATAGAATAGAAATATTGTTTAAGTTTATAGACATCGTCAATTCACAATGAGGTTTAAATAATGTTAGCGCTACTTATCATGTTTTTGATGACGTCTTATTCTTTATGCAAAATTCCCGGCAAAGTCACGATATGTTCCATTGGTAAAAATGTAGAAAAAGCTATTCCAAATTCTATAAGAACTATAGAAGGCATAGGGGGGCTATTCGAAGATTATAGAGTTTTTATTTATGAAAATAATTCTGTAGACAATAGTGCAGCAATGTTGAAAGAATGGGCTGATAAAAATGATAAGGTAACTGTAATTTCAGAATGGTTAAGCAATGAAGAATTAAAAAAACATTCAATAGCAACATGTTGGGACTTGGCCCCATTTAGAGTATGTATTCTAGCTATGGCAAGAAATATAGTTCTTAAATTGGCGATGAGTCACGAATTTGATGAGTATGAATATTATATTATGACAGAAATGGATTTTGCAATTCCATGGAATTATAGAGCGATTGAAGATATCTTTCATAAATATAATTTTGAGTGGGATGCTATCCTTGCAAATGGAGTAACTAAAAATGATCTAAGTTTAACTTACGATACTTATACTTATAGAGATCATCAGCATCCGTTTGGGCCTGAAGTAATAGGTGAGCAATGGTGGTTCAATATACCTAAAACAAGGGTCACAAAAAATTCTATGGTGCCAGTGATATCAGCTTTCGGTGGATTAGGTATATATAAAAGAAAATCTATAAAAGGATGTTATTATTCTGGGGTTGTTAATGAAGAAATGAATATATATATGGAAAATTTTTTTAAAATTTACAAAAATTCAGATCGATATGCAAATGCATTCGATCAATATCAAAAAAGTCTATCTAAATTAAATAAAATATATGTTTTGGAAGATATTGATGAATCTAAATACAAAAACAATCCCGACTGCTTTAATTATAATGTAGGAATAAAATTGAAAAAGAATAGTGAGGTTGTATGGAGATTTCAATCTGGGATAACTAATTATCCTGTGTTATGCGATCATCACCCATTTCATGCTGCAATGGCAAATAGAGGGCATGATAAATTTTATGTATATTCAGAGTTAAGACCCATTTATGGCTAAGAACTTTAAGATTTACATTTATGTAAACTTTTTCTAACTTATTTTTAGTATAAAAAAAGGGTAAATATGAAACAGATAATTATAATCTTTGTTTTTATAAGTATAAATTTATACTCTGAAACAAAATTTTTGGTATTCGGAGGAAATGGATGGATTGGATCTAAAATTTGCAGAATTCTAGAAGAAAAGAATTACAACGTTTATTTAGCCAAATCTAGATTAGAAGATAGAGAATCTATAGCAAAAGAAATTAAAGAGATATGTCCCAATTTTGTAATAAATGCCGCGGGCAAAACAGGTATATCAAGTGTTGATTGGTGTGAAGATCATAAACAAGAGACTATACGTTCAAATGTTTTGGGTGCATTAAATTTAGTTGACGTATGTTATAAAAATAATATTCATGTAACAAATCTAAGTACAGGGTGTATCTATCAAGGATACCCTGAAAATGGGTTTACTGAAAAAGATGAACCTAATTTTCTGGGATCATTTTATTCGAGAACTAAAATTTTGTTAGAAAAATTAATAATAAATTATCCCAATGTTCTACATTTGCGCATAAAGATGCCTATATCATCAGATTTAAGCCCACGCAGTTTTGTAGTAAAAATTACTAAATATAAAAAAATAATTAATATGCCAAATTCTGTTTCAATATTAGATGATTTATTGCCATTAGTGCCTGAAATGTGTTTATTGGAATTAACTGGCATTTTTAACTTTGTTAATCCGGGAATATTAAGTCATAATCAAGTTTTAGAGCTATACAAAAAATATATAGATAATAATTTTAAATACACAAATTTTACCGTAGAAGAGCAAAATGCGATTCTTAAATCTCAGCGATCAAATTGTTCTCTTGACGCATCGAAATTGTTAGCTGTTTTTCCATATATACCTGATGCAAAGGACTCGATTATAAAAGTATTTGAAAAAATCAAGGCATTAAATGAATATGATAAGTTATAAATTTATATTTTTCTTTATTTTTTTTGAAATTGTAGGATTTTCTACGAGATCAAAAATCTATATAGCGGGCCATACGGGATTAATTGGGTCTTCACTAACTAAATTATTAAGAGAAAAAAATTATACGAATTTAGTTTTAAAAACCTCAACAGAATTAGATTTAAGAAAACAAGATGATGTAGAAGCTTTTTTCCGTGAAGAAAGCCCTGAATATGTTTTTTTACTTGCCGCTCGAGCGGGTGGTGTAGGTGTAAACTTATATTATCCTGATTTATTGTATGATAACATAATGATTGTATCTAATGTTCTTTGTGCAGCAAAAAATCATGGTGTCAAAAAGCTGATTTTCGTAGCTTCAGCTTGTGTATATCCTCTCAATTCTAAGCAGCCTATTAATGAAAAATCATTCCTGGGAGGAAAATTAGAATTTCTGAATATAGATTATATTTTGTCAAAAATAATCGGTATTCGACTATGCCAACAATACAATAAATATTATGATACTAACTTTATTATTTGTACTCCAAATAATTTATATGGCCCTGGAGATTCTTTTACTTCAAATAAATCTCATGTAATACCCGCTTTGATCAATAGATTTTATGAAGCCAAAATTTATAATAAAAATGAAGTGATAGTTTTTGGAACAGGAAACGCTCGACGTGAATTTATATTTGTAGATGATATGGCAGACGCTTTGATTTACTTAATGCAAAATTATAATGAAAATGAAATAATCAATATCGGAGTGGGTTACGATATTTCATTAAAAGATCTAGCTTATAAAATAAAAGAGCTAGTTGGATTTGAGGGGAAAATTATATTTGATAGTGACAAACCAGAAGGTATTTCTCAGAGATTGCTAGATTCTTCTAAATTATTTAATTATGGATGGCATCCTAGCATAAATTTGGATAAAGGCCTTAAAGTCACTTACGAATATTTTTTGGAAAATACAAAAAAATAAATTGAAGGGATATTTCACCCTTCAATCTTGATATTCTTCAGCTATTGTGCGTTGCTTTGACATTTTTCAAATAAAGCTTCCCATGAGCGGTCAACACCATGCTCATGAGCCCATTTCCATATTATAATTTCAAACACACCTGTAGTTAATGAATTGCCGCTATTAAACAATATTTCCAGATTTGCTCTTTCAATTTTAGCAGCTTTACAGTCACCCGATGCAATATGTCTAATGAAGCTATTCGCAGTTTCTTCATATATTGTTTCTACAATGCTAGGGCTTTTTGCCTTAATTGCTTCAGCAGCAGCATTTGATCTTACAAGATAAGCTAAAATTATTGGCGATTGACCCCAATTATTAGCCATTATTATATCACTGTGATCTAATAACTCATTTACAACATCAGCATTATTACTATATACGGCGTACATAAGAGCTGTATTTCCTTGGCTATCTTTTGCAGAAGCCGTAGTTTCATTGGCCAATCTTTTAACTGTTTCTAGATCTGCAGAAGCTGCAGCCATCATTAAATCAGTTACATCTTCAGAACGGATTCCTCTGGCAGCAAAAATTAGCTGAGCTGGTATACCAAAACCAGAATCAAAAAGTAAATTAGCAGCAGGTATAGAACATAATTTAACTCTATCACTTATTGATGCTTCACTGATAAGGCTATTTATTATTTGTATTTCAGATTTTACAATTTCTGGTACTTCAACATAAATACCAGACAAAGATGCTGGCACATGATTAGACCTATCAATAAGTCCTTGAAGTTGATCTTGAAAAGCTTGGCTTGCATCTTGACACAATAATGCCGTAGAGCAAGCAAGAAGTAATGATAATGCGGTTTTTTTCATAATTCCTCCATATTAGAATCGATTCACCACGAATACGATTTTCTATTTGTATATTTTAATATTATATTATATTCTTTATCTAAGTCAAGAGCCTTCAAAATTATTACTATAATGATATTATATCGTATTATAAATTGGCTGTTTTTGTGATGTATTTAATATGGTTTTGTATCTACTACCTGGCGCTTTGCAAGTCTTATCGTTTCTTGGTCTTTTGTCTTAAAATCATTTATTTCTGAATCGATATTCCTTAATATTTGTGGTTCTGCAATATAATCAATTCTGCTTCCAGCCATTTCTAAAATAGGGTAAAAAACTGCTGCATCATGAAATGCTGGTAAAAATTTATTTTTATGAGAATTAAATTTTGCCATTAAATCATATTTTTTTATTTTTTTAAATAATTCAGGTTTATAGCTTCTCAAGCCAGAATATATCCAGGGAAACTCTCTATAGCTTTTTGTTTTTATCACAAAATTTGGGGTCCGCTGGCTAAAATGGCCCAAGTTGAGTTTTCTTGCTAATTCTGTCGGATTATTTTGGTAACTTGAGTGAACAGCCAATGCATCTTTAGAATAGCACTCATTAAATCTGTAAAGCACTTGATCATCAATTAGATAATCATCCCCATCCAGCTCTATAATTATAGTGTTTTCAAGGCTCTGAATCGCATTATATAGGTTTTCCAGCTTGCCCACCCTTATAGAATTGCCTTGAAATCGCCCATTTTTGCGGTTTCTTAGCACTTTTTCAGCTATTTGAGCTGATCCATCAGAACTGGCATCATCGACGTAATATATATCAAAATTTTGGTATTTTTGACTAAATACTGACTCCAAGCAGTTTTTTGCATATTTTTTGTTATTGTAGGCTGTTATCAAGATAGTAAAATGCAACTCCTTAGCTGATTTTATATGGATAGCCGGTTTGAACTTATAGATAATTTTATCTGAATATTTATATAGTTTATAGATTAAAGACTTAAGTTTTTTCATACAATTAAGATATAAAATTTTTTTTGTTTTGAAAATCAAAATTTGAATAAATTGTTGCAAATAGAAATTCCACTATGTTAGGCTAGGTACAGTTAGGGTAGAGTTAGTTTTTAATTACGATGGGGAAAGGGAGACCTATGAGTAAGAAATTAGTAGTAAATGATGCGGCATTTTCTTTTGCGCAACAGCTTATAAAGCAGGGCAGAGTAAACAAGGATAGAGATAACTGGATGGCAAATGAGCCAACTCCAGAATCTGAAGATCTGTTCTTGGCTGACCACTCTTTTGATGAATATGGAAGATGGTTCTTGGCTATCGATGAGGCTGCATCGGAAGATACTAAGGATAGATATGAATTTCCTATAGGGAATTTTCATGAAATCTTTAGAAGTGGTGTTTTAGCTGCTGAAAAGAGAGCTGGTCAATATAAACATGAAGAGATTGAAGACGCTGCTAAAGCTTTATTGAGCTTGATAGATAAAGCTTAAATTGCACTATATTTTTCTTTGTTTTTTATAATTTGTGCCGCCTTAATTTGTTTTTGTTGATTTATTCTAAAATCATTTATGGGCGTGTTCATATTATAAACATACAAAATTTGATTTATAAATTTAAAATGTGCTTTTGCCATTTCAAGCATTGGAATCATGAAGGCTAGATCCCATGAAACAATGAAAAATTCATTTTCAGCTTTTAGATCTTGATCTTTTATTCCTTTAAATAGCCATGCATAAAAGGTTCGTAAGTGACTGGGGTACCAATTATCTAGTTTTCTAAAATCAACATTTGAATTAAGTTCTTTGCATTGGCCTATTTCTCCAAATGGCCAACGAATAAATTGGCCGTATGTTATCCAAATATCATATTTTGAATAATAATAATTTATTGTTGATAATACTTTTTCATGTGCAAACCAATCATCTCCATCGAGGGTAACAATAATATCATTGTCATCACATAATTTGATTGCTTCATAAATGTTTTTTAAGGCCCCGTTGCGGTTTTTGTTTTTTATTAAAGTTATATTTTTATGCATATTAGTATACGACTCTACCAGTTCAGCTGTGTTATCTGATGAGTTATCATCTATATAGATAACTGAATAGTTAGAATAATGTTGGCTTAAAACCGAATCTAAATTGCGTTTATACCATTTAGAATTATTATAAGAAGGTATAATTATAACGATCTTTTTTTCACGACGATAAAATATAATAAAGTTATATATTCTTAATAATAAATTTTTCATAAGCATTAGCTATTTTAATGGAATATAAATTAAATTCAAAGCCGTGGCTAACGGAAGAAGCCATTCAATTTTTAGATAAATTTCTAAAAGAAGCTCCGAAAACAATTCTAGAACTTGGCTCAGGAAGTTCAACTATCTGGTTTGCTGAAAGAGCTGATAAATTAATATCTTTTGAGCATGATGTTAGATGGTACAATCGAGTAAATTCAGCTCTGCCAAAAAATATTGATTACCGTCTTTTTAAAGGCAGTTATTTCATAGAAATAGAACTTTTACCTGATAATTACTTTGATCTTATTCTAGTAGATGGAAAAGATAGATTAGAGTGCATAAAAAATTCGATTACAAAAATTAAATCTGGTGGAATTTTAATGTTAGATGATGCGCAAAGAGAGCAATATCAAATTGTTAATGAATGGTTAAAAGACTGGAATTTTTTTACAACTCAACAATATGATGAATTAAAAAAAGAAGATTTTCAGACAAATTGGTGGGTTAAGCCTTAAATTTTAGCCAGCTTGTATAAAATAATATCGAAATCCAATACAAAAAATAAGATATCATTGATGATATCACGCAGCCCCATATTCCAAATATCGGAATTAACACAAAATTTAATATAGAACTTATTATCGCAGCCATAATTGTTAATACTAAATTTATATAATTTTTTTTGAAAAATAATAAATGAGCTGTTGCAAAATATGAGCCCATTAAAAATATCTGACCAATTAAAAGAAACCAGATAAATTTTAAAGATTCATGATAATTTATTGGTATAAATTTTATAAAAATAGTTTTTAGGCATAAGTATCCCAATGTAATCAGTACAAATACTAATCCCATGGCAAAATACATATTTTGAAGATTAGATTTGTTAGTTTCCAAAATTTTTTCTTTATTAGCTGCAAATTTTCTGAAAATATGTGGCACATAAGAAGCAGAAAGTGGATACAATATAATTAGATTAAAAAATTGGCAAAAATTATCTGCAAATGAATATATTCCCACAGATTGCATTGTATCAAGCTGTACCAGAAACCATCTGTTTCCCGAGGATAGAATCCATGCAAACAAAATATTCGGCACAAATGGGAAACCTAATTTTAAATAATAAATTGCGTTTTTTTTGCAATGTAAAATTCTAAATTTTTCTGGGCCTGTAACTTTTATGTACCTATAAAATGCATAAACTATTATTGCAATTAACCCAGATAAGTTTGCTAATAAAATTCCTGAAATTTTAAGTTTTAGAAAATAGACAAATAAAATTGTTGTTAATATTGTTACGCCGCCTACAAAAAATTGCGCCGTAGTTAATGAATAAGTTTTGCATTGATAACGGAGAACTTGATAATAAAACTCTGCAAAAAAATTTAAAAAGCAGCTTATTAATGCAATCAAAATTAGATAATTATTTGCTTTGCTTACAAATATAATTTGATTAATAAAAGTTATATTTAAAAAACTTATTATTAATATTGGGACTGAAATAAATAGATAGATTCCAATGATATCATTTAGCATTTTGATTTTGCCTGATGAATTTAGATGATAAAATTCGGAACCGAATGCTTGTCTTAATCCAAGATTTAATATTATTGGAAAGATATTTATAAAATTATTAAGAAGCGATAATAGGCCATATTCTTCTGTTGTTAAGAATGTAATTGTTATTAACATAATTGAAGAAGTTATACTCTTTAATACAAAGTTGCCTATTGAATAGAATATAAACTTCTTCAGGATTTC
>Ga0155637_170_pt1 | contig 20359 bp, 14 predicted proteins | sample RifCSPhighO2_12_FD_107294 | JGI IMG/M metagenome (GOLD analysis project Ga0155637, IMG submission 107294) | candidate division TM6 bacterium RIFCSPHIGHO2_12_FULL_32_22
TCAAGGCAGATAATTTTAGCTGCTGTCTTGCATCAATTATTTGCTTAATTCTAGCTGCAACCTGCGGCAACTGTGCACCTTCGCCTAATTCTGCGAATCTTTTTTCAGGAAGAATTTCTTTATCAAAGTAAAAAATCTTACTAATTCGGTCTTTTAACAGGACAAAATCTGATTTAAATTCATTTCTAAAATTTTCTGAAGATATAATATTTTCAATATCTTTATAGTCTAAATTCGCTAAGCTCGGATCTTGTTCTATCAAAAGAGCTCTTAATTTTTGGTTTAACATCACATCAGACGCAAAATCTCCTAAATCGGGACCAAGATTCCTTTGTATTAAATCTGACAATGTTTCTGTTGATACTGCAGGAGTACCAGCTCTATCCTTTAAATCTTGTAATGCTTTTGCAAAATCATGATTTTCTCGTAATCTGTACAAAGTATTTTGTATAGTTTTAAAAAAGACTTCGTAATCTTTCATCTGCGATAAATTAACTGTGGCCCATTTTAGAAAGCCAGCATCTTTGGCGCCTTGCACCAGTGCATCTTTAAAACTATTAATTAATGACTGGCCAAAAGTATTCCCTAATTTATTTGTAAAATCAGTTAAGTCTGTAGATTTCTCAGCATTATCTAAGATACTTTTTACTAAATCTTTTTCTTTTCCCGTTGGCATGCTCTGCCATTTTTGTCTTAAAATTGGAATAAGTTTACTCAGACCTAGAATTATAGCTGTAATTACAACCGAACCAGCTAATGCCGCTCCAAATGCAAGTAATTCAACTTCTACTCCGGATGATTGATTAGTTTGTTGATTATCAGAATTGTCAGCGCATGTGATTATGCTGTAAGATAAAATTGATAATAGAAAAAGCGATCTAAAATTTTTCACACATTAACTCCATTTTTTACACAGGATCTGGATCAAGTTCACGTAACTCCGCAGGCCTATCCTTAACACTTTCTAGCCGTCTTGTTGTTCTATTGTATTCAAATAGCTCATTACCTTTCTGTAAGTAAACTTTCCCTAATTCTGAAACAACAATTTTTGCTTCTCGTGTGAATTGTTCTAATGCTCTTAAGATTCGCGCTGTAATTTGCATTTCACCGAATGTAGATTTTGTAATATCACTAAAACCTGTTCTACTCTTAAAATTTGTCCATTGAATTTCTAGTAGCCTAGATCTATAGATATTTAAAAATTTAATTGCTAACTGATCAACCGAAGAATCACGACCAGAACCTAAATTTTTTTGCTTTAAATTACTAAATTCTTCTTGGGTTATAGCTTTATACTCTTTATCAAAGAAACTTTTAGGATCTAAATTATACCCTGTCCTAATGCTAGATTTAAGTTTATTTAAAAAATTTTCATTGGAATTCCTAAAATCTTCCGATGAAATAATTGATGCAACGTCCTCTATCGATATCGAAGGATTTTTTGATGTTATATAATCAGTTAGTCTCTGATTGACTAACATATCTATGACAGATTCATTTATTGTTTGTGCAAGAGAATCGCCCACAGCTATGGCAGGAATATCTCCCGAAGCCATACCCAAATCTCTTAAAGCATCGTCGAGGTTTTTACTTTTTTCAAACTCATATAAAAATTTTCTAGCGAAATTAAGCGTTTTAATGTATTTATTGTAATCCGACAAACTACTGAAATCACCTATATATTTATTGTAATCCTCACCAACAACATGTTTTAAGGACTCCTGGTACACGGTTAATAATTTATTTAATTTACCCTCTTTGAATAACTCATCTATTTTATTATAAATATCTTGCGGTGTTTTTGCGCCCTTAAAAACTTCAATGACTTGCTTGGTCAATTCTAGGACTTTGTTGGTGGCTTGGGTTTCAAATTCCTGTTCTAATGTCGTCTTATATTCCATATTAAGTTGATTTTGCTTTATAATAATTTCATCCTGGATGGCTACCGAAACCAAACCTATAACGATATTTACAAAAACCAATCCACCTAAAATACCAAGCACTATAGGCACAACATTGGAATTTTGATTACCCGAAGAAGAATCGGACGAAACCGTAGAACAATTATAAATTAACAGCACCAACAAAAAAAGTGACTTTATAGACGCTTTCATTCTAAATCTCCATTTATATTGATTTTACAGATGTTAGAGTTCTTATTTCAAGAATTTAGATACTTTACCAAAGAATATTCTAGATTATCTTGGCCTAGGCCCTGTTTTAGGAAACAATCAGCCTGAAAAATAGCACCCTGGAGAAGAGAAAGCCCTTCTAAAGAATTTTTCTTAAAATCAGAATTTATAAATGAAAATGGGAGTTTAAATGATATTTTCTTCATATTTTTGAAATCTTTATCATTTTTGTATTTCAGAAACCAGTAAGCTCTGAAACTCTGATCTAACCAAAAGACGGTCCAAAATGTATCTTGGTAGCTTTCTTTGATTTTTAACCAATACTCAAAGAACCTCTTCTTATCCTTGGTAAAAAAGAGTGAACTTAAAGTAAATAATGAACTTTCAGTTTTTATTATTTTATCTTGCCATATATCGACAAATTCTTTTGATCGAGAGCCAATAACGTTGGAATAAAGAGAGAGCAAAATAATTTGATCTAGTTTTAGATTTTCAGCATTTTTAAGAACTCTATCTACATATTTAATTTGCAGAAATTCAGAAAGTTTTTGAATATTATTTTTTTCTATTTCACAGGAAAATTTTTGGATTTCAATGCGCACTAAATCTTCTGTTGTAAAAAAAACAATAATATTTGGTCCACTGTAATTTTTTATTAAAGAAAAAAAATCATCTTTAGTTTTTGATGAACAATCGTCTATATTTCCAAACCAATATAAACTTTTATTACCAAGAAAAGTTAAACTTAATTCTGCTTTTAGATCATTAAGTTTAACTTCTTCTAAATCGATTGCTCTAACTGAAATAACTTCTTTTAATCTCTTTTTGAAATATGAAAAAAAGAGCAACGGAAATTCAGTTCCTAAAAAGTAACTGACAGGTTTTTGTAAAATAAGGTTAGGCTGTTCCAGTAAACAAATTAAGCTCATAGTTAAAAGTATAGCCTAAATGATATTTCTTACTTAACAAATCTTAAACTGATTCTTCCAGTTTCTGGATCATGGCCAATTACTTCAACCATTGCCACCTGACCAATCTTGTAATTATCAGCCATTTTACGTTGAAGATCTTTTGGAATCTGAGAAATATGCAAAAGACCATCTAATCCAGGAACAATTTCTACGAATATACCGAAATCTGCTATTCGTTTAATTCTACCATGATAGATAGAACCAGGTTCAATCTGTCCTGCTAGAGTCTTAATCCAATTGATAGCTAAATCAACATTAGCATCAGGACCACCAAAGACGTTAACAGTTCCATCATCTTCCGTATCAATTGTTGTTCCAGTTTTTTCAATTATCTCTTTTATCATTTTGCCACCTGGCCCGATAATTAATCCGATCTTTTTCGTATCAATTTTAAACGAGATAATTTTAGGAACTAATGAAGATAATTCTTTAGGTCCAGAAATCGTTTCTTTCATTTTGCCTAGAATATAGTTACGCGCTTGTTTTGCTTGCTCTAATGCTTTTTCAAACACGTCATGTGGTAAACCGCCTTTATGTTTTATGTCCATCTGAATAGCGGTTACACCCTGTTCTGTACCTGCAACTTTAAAATCCATAAATCCAAAGTTATCTTCAAAACCTGTCAAATCTGTAATGGTTTGAAATTCGCCTTTAGAACTTTGCAATAAGCCCATAGCAACGCCACTAACCATTTTTTTGAGTGGAACACCAGCATCAAGTAATGCCATCGTTGTTCCACAAACTGTTGCCATAGAAGAAGAACCATTAGATTCCAAAATGTCAGAAACAACTCTAACTGTATATGGAAACTGTTCTTTGCTTGGCATCAAATTTCTGATCGCTGAATATGCTAAATTTCCATGACCAACATCTCTTCTGCTGGGCCCTCTTAGCGGCTTAACTTCACCAACAGAAAATGGTGGAAAATTGTAATGCAAAATAAATCTATGTTCTTCAGTTTCACCCAAAAGAGTGTCTATCTTCTGTTCATCTTCTCCACTGCCCAACGTTGCAGTTACCAACGCTTGCGTATGACCTCTTTGGAAGAATGAAGAACCATGAGTAAACGGCAGCACGCTGACTTGAGTTGTAACTTCTCGCACTTCATCAAACTTTCTTCCATCTACCCTTTTTTTCTCATTGAAGACCCAATCTGTTACCTTTTTTCTAAAAACATTATCAAATGCATATTCAATTTGGGAAATATCTATTTCTTGAGCTTCTATTGCACTTTTATTCTTTTCCAAAAAATCATCTTTTAATTTTTTGAATGCTGCATCTCTTTTGGCTTTATCATCAACGCAAACAGAATTTAGCGCTTCCGGAATAAAAGAGTCAGCAACTTTTGTTTCCCAAAAACCCCAATCAAAAGTACCTACTACTGCTTCTTTTTTTATATCCAATTCTTTTGCAATCTGCTTCTGCCATTCTACTTGAATTTTTACCCGCTGATGTCCAATTAATAAAGCTTCCAATAAATCTTTTTCATCTATGCCAGACATATTGCCCTCTAGCATACAGATGCCTTCTTCATTTCCAGCGACAATAATTTTTGCATCAGCTTTCATTGCTTGGTCATATGTTGGATCAATAATCCAAGTTCCATCTATTCTTACAATTTCTACAGCGCCAATTGGACCCAAAAATGGTATTTTGGAAATTGTTAATGCAATAGAAGAAGCCAATAATGAGAGCGTACTAGGCAAATTATCTTTACTAACAGAATATACTGTAGAAAGAATTTGTACTTTATCAAAATAAGTTGAAGGAAAAAACGGACGAATAGCTCGGTCTATTAATCTAGAGGTCAAAACTTCTTTGTCTGTAAATTTACCTTCTCTCTTAAAATATCCGCCTGGTATCTTTCCAGCTGCAGAAAAATATTCTCTATAATCTACAGTTAAAGGGAAAAAACCAGGAAATTCTGGCTCAGGAGCAGAAGTCGCTGTAGACAAAACTACAGTACCATCTTTCTTAAGCCAAGCAGCTCCATCAGCCTGTCTTGCAAATCTACCAATAGATAACTCTAATCCCAATTCTTTTTGTTCAAATTTTCTTTCCATATTACTTTCTTAAATCTAAATTCTTTAATAATTCCAAATACACATTTGGGTTATGTTTTTTTACATAATCTAAAAATTTACGCCGCCTACTTACTAATCTTAACAATCCTCTTTTTAGACTATGATCTTTTGGATTTTTTTGTGAATGACCAAGTAAACTACCAATCTTTTGATTTAGACTTACTATTTGAACTTCTATAGATCCTGAATCATTTGAATGTTTTTTAAACTTTTCCAAAAGCTCTTTGTTATCAACTGACATTAATTAATCCTCTTAACATTTTGGTAGGCACGAGCGGGTTCGAACCGCTGGCCCCTGCTACGTCAAAGCAGTGCTCTACCGCTGAGCTACGCGCCTGTAACTATCTGTTTTTCTTCTACTTCAGCCTGCTTTTCTAGCTCTGACAAATCTCTTCCTAGATATTTTTCTCTAAACGACTTTATTCCAGTTCCCGCTAATATTAGCTTACCAATAATTACATTTTCTTTTAATCCATATAAATGGTCAACTTCACCTGAAATTGCAGCTTCTGCTAATATTCTTGTAGTTTCTTGGAACGACGCAGCCGATATAAAGCTTTCTGTACCCAACGACGCCATTGTAATACCCATTAAAATAGGTTTTGCTGTTGCTACTTTTTTAGCGTCAGCCTGCAAAGCAGCATTTACCATTTTAAAATGAATCTTATCTACACGATCTCCAATTAAGAAATCAGAATCACCAGAATCTACAATTCTAACTTTTCTCAACATCTGCTTAACAATAACTTCTACATGACGATCATTAATATTGATGCCACCGATTCTGTAAATTGTTTGTATCTGTTTAACAAGATAACTTTGCAATTTATCTGGACCAAGAATTCTCAACATATCATGTAAAACAGGCTCTCCAGATGTCAATAAATCTCCAGCTTTAACAAGTTCACCAGTAGAAACATTTAACTGTTTACCCTGTGGAACAAGATATTCAATAGCCTCATCCCCAGATGTTACTGTAATTTTTCTCTGACCTCTATGAATTCCACCAACTTCAATTTCACCATCAATATCAGAAATTACAGCCGGATCTTTAGGAGCTCTAGCTTCAAATAGCTCCGCAATTCTTGGAAGACTTCCTGTAATATCTTTTGTCTTTGAAGCTTCTCTTGGAATTTTTGCTAAAATATCGCCAACACTAACTCTTTGTCCTGAATCAACAACAATATATGAACCTGAAGGTAAATAGTAATGCGCAACTTCATTATCATTGTCATCTAAAACAGCAATTGCCGGTTGATATTTGTCACCCTTATGTTCTAAAACAATTTTATTAACAGCCCCAGTTGCTTCATCATAAGCTTCTTGCATGGTTACATTGACGATCATATCAACATATTCTATTTTTCCAGATTTAGCCGTTAATAAAACTTTGTTATTCGGATCACTTTCAGCTAATTTTTCACCCTTTTTGACTTGTTGATTATCTTGCACAAAAACTTCTGTACCATATTCCAAGTCATGTTCTTGAATAACTGTGCCATCTTCAGCAAGAAGAATTAATTTTGCTTTTCTACTAATAACAATATTTTTGTTATCTCTATTTTTTACAATTACAGCATTTCTGAATTCAACTTTGCCATCCGACATCGCTGTTGTAATACCTTCTTCAGCGATACTTGCAGTACCACCTATATGGAACGTTCTCATCGTTAACTGTGTTCCTGGTTCACCGATAGATTGAGCTGCAATAATACCAACTGCAGTACCAATATCTACAAGCTTACCCTTTGATAGATCCATACCGTAACACAACGCACAAACACCACGCTTAGACTGGCAAGTGAGAACAGATCTAACTAATATTTTGGATAAATTTGTATCTTCAATTTTCTTCAAAGTATTTTCATCTATCAGCTCACCTTTTTCCAGAATTAATTGTCCTGTAATTTCATCTTTGAGATCAGCAGCGGCAACTCTACCATAAGCTTCATCGTTCAATGTTGAAATTAAAACGCCACCTTCTCTTACTTCTTTAGCAATTATGTATCCTAAAGTATTACAATCATGCAACGAAATCACCACATCTTGAGCAACATCAACTAGACGTCTAGTTAGATAACCAGAGTTAGCAGTTTTAAGTGCCGTATCAGCTTGACCTTTACGAGCACCAGATGTCGAAATAAAATACTCAAATACACTTAAACCCCTCTTAAAATTACCTTTTACTGGTGTTTCCATAATTTCGCCAGATGGTTTTGCCATCAGACCTCTGATACCAACAAACTGTTTAATCTGTTCTGTTGAACCTTTAGCACCTGATTCTAGCATCATGTATACAGAGTTAAATGGAAGGCTAGATCCATCTTTATTTTCATAAGCTTCTTTATTTTGGGCTTCTAAGTTATTCATCATATTTTTTGCAATATCATTTGTAACTTTACCCCAAACACTTATAACTTTGTTTGATCTTTCACCATTAGTTATGGCGCCATCCATATAAAGTTGTTCAACTTTCTGAACTTCTTTTTCAGCTTTATCTAACAGTTGCTCTTTTTTATCAGGCTCAACTAAGTTATCTATTGAAAATGATATACCGCCCCAAGTTGAAAATTGGAAACCTAATTTTTTAATTCTATCCAACGTAAGTACAGTTTCTTCATTGCCAAATTGTTTATAAATCTTATCGATTACCTTAGCAATATCACTTTTTCTCATTACCTGATTTATCCATGAAAAATCACTACCTTTGGGCAAGGCAACATAAAGTAATACTCTACCTACAGTTGTATTAACAATTTTACCTGATTCCAAGCGCAACTTAACTTGAGCATGTAATACTGCCTGGCCAGATTGATATGCGTACACAACTTCGTCGATATTACTAAAAATAATATTTTCACCTTTAACATTTGCCCTAGCTTTAGTCATGTAATGCAATCCAAGGACCATATCCTGGTTTGGCACTGTAATAGGTTTTCCATTTGATGGTGAAAGTAAATTATTAGATGACAATGTTAAAGCAATAGACTCCTCAAGTGCTTTTTTACTTAGTGGAACATGCACTGACATTGTATCACCATCAAAGTCCGCGTTAAATGCAGGACAAACTAATGGGTGAATTTTTATCGCTTTACCATCAACCAAAATAGGATAAAAAGATTGTATACCCAATCTGTGCAATGTTGGAGCACGATTTAATAGAACTGCACGTTTACTAACAATATCTTCTAGAGCATCCCACACTTCAGGCTCTAAACTATCAACCATTTTTCTTGCCATTCTTAAATTTGGAGCAATTTCTCGTTTAATTAATTCGGCTAAAACAAATGGTTTAAAAATTTCTAATGCCATAGATTTTGGCAATCCACACTGATTTAAATTCAATTCAGGATCAACAACGATTACGGATCTTCCAGAATAGTCTACGCGTTTACCAAGTAGATTTTGTCTAAATCTGCCCTGCTTACCTCTTAGCATATCACTTAAAGATTTTAGAGGACGCTTGTTACTTCCTCTTACAGGTTGACCTCTTCTACCATTATCAATCAACGCATCAACAGATTCTTGAAGCATTCTCTTTTCATTTTTGATAATTACTTCAGGAGCTTCAATTTCCATTAATCTTTTTAGACGTATATTTCTATTTAAAACTCTTCTATAAAGTTCATTTAAGTCTGAACTTGCAAATCTACCACCTTCTAATGGAACCAACGGTCTTAAATCTGGTGGCAATACTGGCAATACTTTTAAGATCATCAAATCAGGAATTTGGCCTGCATGAATAAATCCTGAAATAATTTTTATTCTTCTAATGATCTTATGCTTAGTTGTTACAGATGAAGTTTCTTTGTACTCTTTTTCCAAAAATTTAAGCTCTTCCTGCAAATCCACAAGAGCCAACACAGAGCTAATTGCTTCTGCACCAGTTTTAGCTATAAAATCTGTATCATCTGAATGATTATCTCTATAAGATTCATATTCAGATTGTGTTAAAACTGTTTTACGAGCATATGGAGATTTACCTTGATGAACAACCATGTAAGCATCAAAATAGATAACTCTTTCCAGATCTTTTACTGATACGTCCATTAACATACCAAGATAACTAGGAATACCCTTTAAGAACCAGATATGGCAAACAGGCGCAACTAAATCAATATGACCCATACGTTCACGACGTACACGCGCTTGGATAACTTCAACACCACACTTTTCACAAGTAATTCCACGGTGTTTCATTCTTTTGTATTTTCCGCAATTACATTCCCAGTCCTTTACTGGACCAAAAATACGCGCACAAAATAGACCGTCTTTTTCTGGTTTTAAAGTTCTATAATTTATTGTTTCAGTTTTTTTCACTTCTCCGTAAGAAAGAGATTTAATCTGCTCAGTAGAAGCTAAACCTAATTTAATCGCATTAAATTGTGTTGCATTAATATATTCTTTAAAGCGAGAAAGCATTTGGTCATTCACCTGTGTCCTCCTTACTAGCCTTAAATAGATCAACTCTTAGGGCTAAACTTTGTAACTCTTTTATTAAAACATTAAATGATTCTGGTAACCCAGGTTCAGGGATGTTATCCCAATCTCCACGAACAATAACTTCATATACTCTATGTCTTCCAGCGACATCATCAGATTTGTAAGTTAATAATTCTTGTAACGTATATGCAGCACCATATGCTTCTAATGCCCAAACTTCCATTTCACCGAATCTTTGACCACCAAACTGTGCTTTACCGCCTAATGGCTGTTGTGTAACTAGCGAGTATGGCCCAACAGAACGAGCATGCAATTTGTCATCAACCATGTGATTTAATTTCATCATGTATATAGATCCTGATGTGATCGGTTGATCAAAATATTCACCAGTTCTACCGTCTCTTAATTTGTATGCCCCTGTTGCAGATAAATTTAAATCTTCCAAAATCGGCAAAATATCATCACTAAAAGTTGCGCCATCAAATACAGGCGTTTCAAAGTGTATACCTTCTTTAGCAGTCTTTTGCGCTAAACTAATAATCCCATCTTTGCCATATTTCTTTTCATAATCTTCGATAAGATCTTTGCCAAAACTTCGCTGTAATTCAGATTTAACTTTTTGCATGTTCTTTTCTTCTACAAACTCTCCAATTCTTCTGCCCCACTCTTTACCTGCAAATGCTAAAACTGTTTCCAAGATTTGACCAAAGTTCATACGTGAAGGAACACCAACAGGATTTAAAACTATATCAACAGGAGTTCCATCATCTCTAAATGGCATATCTTCTCTTGGAACAATAATGGAAACAACACCTTTATTTCCATGCCGACCAGCCAACTTATCACCAACTGAAATTGGTCTTTTGTTAGCTATGTAGACCTTAACCATTTTGATAACACCAGATGGAAGAGGATCACCTTTTTTCAAGCGATTAATTCTTTCATCTTTCAAATTCGTTAAAACTCTAATTTGCGTATCGTATCCCAACTTAATATGATTAACTTCTTTTGCTAAATCAGAATCTTTTAGTTTTATATTTAAAAGTTCTTCGACAGAAATATCTTCTAATTTATGTTTATCTAATTTTTTGTTCTTAAGGAATTTTGCAGAACCAGATTTTACTTCTTCGTTAGATATAAATTTAATTACCTTTTCCGAAATCATAGAACCGAGAAGATTTATATGATGTGCAAATTCATTTTCGATTTTCTGTGCTTCTAGATCTGCTATTTCTTTATAACGCTTATCTTTTCTGATACCACTTCTTGAGAAAATTTTAATATCAATTACTGTTCCTTCCACTCCAGGCGGAACACGCAATGACGTATCTCTAACTTCTCTAGATTTTTCACCAAAAATTGCTCTTAATAATTTTTCTTCAGGAGAAAATTGTATGTCACCTTTTAGAGTAACTTTACCAACTAGAATATCTCCAGGAACAACTCTTGTTCCAATTTTAACGATGCCTTCATCGTCCAAACCAGCAAGAGCCTTTTCACTGACATTAGGAATATCTTTTGTTATCTCTTCAGGGCCAAGCTTTGTATCTCTAGCTTCTGCAATATATTCATCTATGTAAACTGATGTTAATGCATCATCAGAAACCAATCTGCTACTCAGTACAATAGCATCTTCAAAGTTGTAACCATGCCAAGGCATAAATGCAACCAACAAATTAGACCCCAGTGCAAGTTCAGCATCTTTAATCGAAGATCCATCAGTTAAAACCTGTCCGGTTCCAATTCTTTCACCCTTCTTTACAATAGGAGTTTGATGAATCCAGGTGCTAAAGCTTGAAAGCCCAAATTTTCTTAGATGATAAAAATCTACACCTTTAGAAATCCATTCATCTGTATTTGCAAATTCCTTTTCATCAGCACGAATAATAATTAAATCTGATGTAACATACTCAACAATTCCAGATCTTTTTGCAATTACAACACTTCCCGACGCCTTGCAAACTTCACTTTCCATGCCTGTTCCAACTAACGGCGATTCACACTTAACTAGCGGAACTGACTGACGCTGCATGTTTGCGCCCATAAGTGCACGACTGGCATCATCATGTTCTAAGAATGGAATTAACGCAGCAGCTACAGAAACTAATTGCTTTGGAGATAAATCTACATAATCAATATTATCTGCATCTGTATATAAGAAGTTTCCACCAAGCCTTGCTAAAATATCTTCTTTTTTGAATTTTTTAGTCTTTTCATCAACAGAATCAGTCTGAGCAATAAATTTATTTGATTCTTCGAATGCGTCTAAGAAAACAACTTCATCTTTTATTTTGCCGCTTTCCACAGGTCTGTACGCAGTTTCAATAAATCCTAAATCATTAACCATAGCGTAAGTTGCTAATGAAGAAATTAAACCGATTGTTTGACCTTCTGGTGTCTCAATAGGACAAATTCTACCGTAGTGAGATGGATGAACGTCACGTACTTCATTTGTAGCACGATCTTTCATCACACCACCAGGTCCAAGCGCAGACAATCTACGTTTATGTGCTAATTCTGAAAGTGGATTTGTCTGATCAACATATTGTGAAAGCTGACCTGTTCCAAAAAATTCTCTGAACACTGCTGTTAACGGTTTAACATTCAAAAGATCTTGAGGCATTAACACGGTGCCCGCATCATGCATTCTAAATCTTTCACGAACAATTCTTTCTATACGAGCAAAACCTAAATAAACTTGATTACTTAAAAGTTCCCCTACGAGTCTCACTCTTCTGTTACCCAAGTGATCGATATCATCAAGTTCACCTTCACCTCTTTCTCTCAATTTCACAAGGTATTTAATTGCTGCAAAAATATCTTCCCTGGTTAAAGTTGTAATATCCATTGCAACATTTAAATCCAACTTTCTATTCATTCTAACTCTACCAACTTTTGTAAGATCATAATGTCTGGAAGAGAAGAATAAATTTTCTAGTCGTTTTAAAACATCTTTAATTGACGAACTGTCACCGGGCCATAATTTTATGTGTAATTCTTTTAGTGATTCATCTTGCGTATAACAATGGTCGTGCGTCAGCGTAAGAGCTACTGTAGGCTGAAACACATATCCGGAAGATGCAATTAAATTGAAACCTAAATTTTTTATATCTTTCAGTTTATCGTACATTTCTTCGGTTAAAACTTGCCCTTGCTCTGCTAAAACTTCGCCTGTATCCGGATCAATTACATCTTTAGCAAATAATCTATTTATTAGCTGTGATTTTTTAAGTTTTAACTCATCAACCTTAGACTTCTTTAAAAGAGCTATAATCTCTTTTGTAATTTTTCTACCACCTATTTTTGCTCTTAAATCTTCTGGCAAATTATCTTTTTCTAATCTTTGTCCAACTAGCGCATCAGAAATTTTTTGTACAAATACACCCTTTTCAACTTCAATTTCATCTGATGAATAAAATAGTGGAATAATCTGATCTCGAGGAACGCCTAGAGCTTGCAAAAATGTCGTAATAAGAAGTTTTTTCTTTTTATCTATTCTTACGTACAAACACTCATTATTATCAAACTCAAAATCTATCCAAGAACCACGCATGGGAATAATACGTGCGATATAAAAAGACTTTCCTTGTGAATCTTTGACTTTTTTGCTTTTTGAAAAAACTGCACCGGGAGATCTATGTAATTGACTCACAACAACACGATCTACACCATTTATTAAGAAAGTACCCTTGTCACCAAGCTCTATTCTACCGTCAAGTTCAAATATATCTCCCATCACTGGCATATCAGTAAAAAATATAGCTTGCTCTTTGATATCTCTAATGGATTTTTCACCCTTGTCGTTAATATCCCAAGAAATTAACTGAGTTTTGATTTTTAATGGGAGAGCAAATGTTTGACCACTCGCACGACATTCGTCAAAATCCATAGGCAATTGCAATGTCACACGCGAAAGACAATTAGGGCAAGTTTTATAAGAAGCTGTCTTTTTATGACAGAACTGACATTCTCTGTCATTAGACAACCTTGAACAATCACTTCTTTTACAAGAAGAACAGACCCAATTATATCTACTTTCTACGCCCTGAAGTTTACCACAAGTACATGTCCAACTTCCTAACTCGTAACTCACATATTCCAAAGACATTTTATCTTCATAATCGATAGGAAAAACATCTTTTAAAACACGTTCAAGTCCAGCCAACTTTCTTTCTGAAGGCAAATAATCTAACTGCGCAAATTCATTAAAAGACTTTAATTGAACTTCTATTAAATTAGGAACAGGAACAATATCTTTTAACTTAGAAAATGATTTTCTAAGAACCTGTTTACTAATGGTACCATCTGACATAATTAGCTGCTCCTCGCTTTAACTTATTAGGTCCGACTGCTCTTTTTGAGCTACACCGGACAAGCTAAACCCCAAAATCCCACTTTATGCTAGTTCTACTTTTGCTCCAGCAGCTTCCAATACTTCTTTCATTTTTTGTGCATCTGCTTTTGGAACTGCATCACCCAATAAAGATGGAACACCTTCAACAGCATTTTTAGCGTCAGTTAAAGACAATTGCGTAACAGTACGTAAAGCTTTAATAACTTTTATTTTATCAGTACCACTTTCTTTTAGTGTAACTTTAAACTGTGTTTTTTCTTCAGTCGCCGCAGCTTGACCAGCAGCTGGTGCCGCAGCCGCAACAGGCATTGCAGCAGACACTCCAAATTTTTCTTCGATAGCTTTAACAAGATCTGACAATTCAAATGTTGTCATATTGCCAATTTGGTCAATTAATTGATCAAAACCTTTAGACATATTTTCTCCAAACAAAATTACTCTTTTGATTCACTTACTTCTTCTGATGCTTCACTTTTATCTTTATTTTCTTCTTCTATATTTTGCACTTTTGCTTCTACCGGCGATTCTGCTACAGCTTCAATTTTATCTGATTGTTTCTCAGTTGTTTGTTTTTGTTCTGCAACCATTGATATAGCTCTAGCCAAATTAGAAATAGAGGCTTTAAGAACACCGCACAATTGTGCAAGTAAAATTTCTCTTGATGGCAACGATGCTAGTTTTTGAATTTTTTCTTGATCATAGAAATTTGCATCAACTATGCCTGCAACAATATTCAAAGAACTCTCTTTAGAAAAATCATAAACTATTTTTGCAACCGCACTAGAATCATCCGTAAAAATAATCGCCAATTGCTCCTTTAACAATGAATCTAGATCCTTCGCAGGAGTTTCTTTAATAGCAATTTTAATAAGACGATCTTTAGCAACTTTCATCTTTGCGCCACAAGTTCTTAGCTGTTTACGCAAAAGTTGCAACTCATTAACACTAAGCCCTTTGTAGTTCACTACAAATGAACTTTTACTTTTATTAAAGTGCTGTTGCAGTTCTTTAATACTATTTTCTTTTTCACTACGATTCATAATTTACCTTCGAATCAAACCTTTAAGGATTCATCTAATTCAATAGGTATTCCAGGACCCATTGTTGAAGAAATTGTTACTTTTTTAAAATATTTACCTTTTGAACTTGATGGCTTAGCTGACAAAATAGCTTTTAAAAGAGTCTTAAAATTATCTTCTAAATTTTCTGCAGAAAAAGATAATCTACCGATTGTTGCATGAACAATTCCGGCTTTATCATTCTTAAAAAAAACTTGACCTTTTTTAAGGTCTTGAATTGCCTTTACAACATCCGTTGTTACTGTCCCAACTTTAGCATTTGGAAGTAACCCTCTGGGCCCCAGCACTTTTGCAACTTTGCCAACCAGCCCCATAAGATCTGGGGTTGCAACAGCAAATTCAAAGTCCAGCCAACCACCATTAATCTTTTCTACAAGATCATCTGTGCCTATGTGATCTGCACCAGCATCTTTAGCTTTTTGTGCCAAATCACCTTTAGCAAAAACGATAACTCGTGCTTTTTTGCCAGTACCATGCGGCAAGAAGGCAGAACCTCTAACAACTTGGTCGCCCTTTTCGGAATCTATGCCCAAATTAATATCTACATCTACCGACTCATCAAACTTAGCAAATTTTAATTCTTTTGCCGTTTTTAATGCTTTAGATATAGCTAGCCCTTCTTGTGTACCTAACTTTTCACGAGCATTTTGATATTTTTTACCATGACTCATTATAAATGCTCCCATTAAACGACTTCAACGCCCATGCTTCTTGCTGTACCAGCTACTACTTTTTTTGCCTTTTCAAGATCAAATGCATTAAGATCAGCCATCTTAGCTTTTGCTATTTCTTCAATATCGGCCCAAGAAATTCTTCCTACTTTCTCTTCGCCAGCTTTTGAAGCTCCTTTGGAAATCCCAGATTTCTTTCTAATCATTTCTGAAGCAGGAGTCGACTTTGTTATAAAATCAAAACTTCTATCTTCATAAACATTAATAAAAACTGGAACAGTTTCGCCTCTTCTGTTTGCTGTTAGTGCATTAAATTTATCGCAAAACTGTTTAATATTAACACCATGTTGACCCAAAGAAGAGCCTACTGGAGGCGCTGGAGTAGCAGTACCGCCCATAATCTGTAATTTTATCTGTGATTTAATCTTCTTAGCCATTTCTTATTTCCTTAACTTTTTACCTGACTGTAACCAAGTTCAACCGGGGTCATTCTTCCAAAAATACTAACCATGACGGTTAACTTTTCTGCTGCCTCATCGACCCTGTCTATTATTCCAACAAAACCAGAGAATGGACCCGAAATGATATCGATCTCAGAACCTTCTGTAAATATTTTTTCTGTAGAAGCAACTGAAACCTCACCTTTGACAGTAGCTGCTACTCGATCAACCTCTTTTTTTGATAACGGCATAGGCTCTTTTCCACCCAAAAACTTCAAAACTCTGGGCGTAGACTTAACAAGTTGCATTGCTTCAGGAGATAATTCCATTTCAACTAAGATATATCCAGGAAAAAGCTTTTGATCCTGCTCTTCGGTGAAAAAAGATTTAACCTTTGTAGAGGGAATTAATATATTTTCAAATGAATCTTTGATATCACTTTTTTCTATCTGCTTAAGCAGATCTTGCTCAACTTGATCTTCATATCCAGCATAAACCTGAACAACATACCATTTTTTCATTATTTCCTAGAAAATCTCAACTAAAAGAAAGTATCTTTTCAAACATCAACCAGTGGAAACCGTAATCAACAGAACCTAGATAAATAGAAAAAATTATCATAATGATAAAAACTATAAACGTAGAACCTACCCACTCATTAAAACTTGGCCATTTTACTTTGGCCATTTCAGATTTTACTTCTTTAAAAAATTGCAAAAATTGAGAAACTTTTTTCATTATTTTGCCTTTTATAATTTCCTCGTTTTGGCAGGCCAGGAGGGACTCGAACCCCCAACCATCAGATTTGGAGTCTGCCGCTCTACCAATTCGAGCTACTGGCCTTCATTACTTAGTCTCTTTATGTGACTTATGCAGCTTACATCTCGAACAGTATTTATTTAATTTTAATGAACCGGGTGTTCTCTTTTTAGAAACCCTTTGTGTATAATTTCTCTCTTTGCAACTTTCGCAAGCCAAATGAGTAGTAATTCTATTCTTTGCCATAAAAATTTTAACCTTGTAATCTTTATTGAATATAAAGAAGTTTTTTCTGGAGCCCGCGACCGGATTTGAACCGGTGACCTCTCCCTTACCAAGGAAGTGCTCTACCGACTGAGCTACGTGGGCACAACCCTTTACTCAGTCTTATGTACTAAGACTAAATAAAAAAAAGAAAAAAACAATTTTTTTCTGCATTTTTTAATCTATTTTCTAATCTAGCACACCATACCAGCTTCTTAACCGCTAAATACAACTATAAATGATCCCCATAAATTTCATACAAATAGAATAAAAATATGGAGCTGGCGACTGGACTTGAACCAGCAACCTGCTGATTACAAATCAGCTGCTCTACCATTGAGCTACGCCAGCAAAACAAATAAGATATCAAAAATTGGAGCGGGAAACGGGACTCGAACCCGCAACCTACAGCTTGGAAGGCTGTCGCTCTGGCCAATTGAGCTACTCCCGCAAATATACACGCCCAACCCTACTACGCATCTTTGATGCTTCGCAGGACACATACTTCGCACGTAAGCCTAATGGCTTGCCATACGTAGCTTTAGCGAAGTATGGTGGCGAGAGTAGGATTCGAACCTACGAAGGCTGAGCCAACGGATTTACAGTCCGTCCCCTTTGGCCACTCGGGAATCTCGCCAAAAAGTATTTCAATTTATTCATCCGATGTCAATTATAATATTGTTTTTTTTGAAATAATTCAACTAATAAATAAGTAAAAACCGATTATTTAAAGATAAGAAAAAACTAAGAAGTACAGGTAGGTTATTTTTCCCCCGCCTGTACTTCTTAAACTTGGTATTTGATTTAGTGCATAATTCCAAAGTATTCTTGATGAATGTTCCATTCAATTGGCCAATAAACCTGGCTTTTAAAAATCCTTCTAAAGCCTTCCAGGTTATCACTTTCCTGAAACTTGCGATAAAAGGCAACGATGCCTTTATTATAATCTTGTAATTTATCATAATTTTGTTGACCCAACTTCTCTTGTACTTCCTTTACAGTCAAAAATTCTGGAATCTTTACTTCTCTTCTGTGCTGAGGTAATAATTCAAAATATTTCATGAATAATGATAAATTCAATTTTCCAATAAAATCCTTATCTGCACTTGCAGCTTCTCTAAGGAAATCTCTTCTATCAACTAAATATCTAACAAGAATCTCATTCTGTGCATCTTTTAATTTTCCAAAAGACGCATCATATTCCAAGGCCGATGTATGAAAAGAAGGCCAAATATTCATAGACCAAACATAATTATATTTCGTAGATTGTTCTTCAGTAAAAGAAATTTTTTGTGTATTCTCCAATTCAAAAAATTTCTCTGTCAGTTCATGAAATTTATCTGCAATATTAACTAATATGAGATAATGTTTCTTGGCATCAGATTCAAAGATTTCCTTCGGAGTGAAAATAATTTCCGGTCTAAATAATGAATTTTTGTAAAGATTAATCACTTCAGGCACAACTAAAAATGATCTGTATAAGCATTCAATATTTTCAAATGTTATGCCCACAGAATTTAAATCTAGTGCATGTTGTAATTCCATAGATAAAGGAATGGTGTAATCCGATGTTGATGAAGTTGGTTGAGCAGGTGACGTTCCCAAGCATTCCTGGATAATTCTTTCTACCGAACGCGAAGATGAACTTGATGCAGCAGAAGAAGATGATGATGCCGCAGCCACACGATGTCCAGTCAGACAGCTTCTTATGTATTTTAACACATTACTAGTGATATCAGAACCAAGCAGATTTAATTGAAATAAAGATAGGACAACCAAAAATTTGTAAAGCTTCATAAAACTCTCCATTTTTACATTTTCTATCAGCTTACAGGATTCAAAATAAAATATTCAATATTTCGGCTTGTTTTTACCAAGAGCCACCGCCCCCGCCGCCGCCTCCTCCACCAGAAAATCCACCACTTTTTCCAGAGCCACCCCCAAAGGCAGAACTGGATCCCGGCGGTGTAGAAGCTGATGAGATCGAATTTGTAAATGAGCTAGAAAACGAATTTGCAAACGATTTATCGAATCTACCAAAACTTCTATATGGACCAATATACCAGAATGGCATATAGGGGACTCCTGCTTGAGCCATTTGGTCAAATAAAGTTGCAAATTGGCTGGTCCATTTTTCTTCAATATCTAATGCTATAGCGTATGGCAAAAAAGTCTCGTATTCTTCTGGAGTTCTATCCAGAATCACCGTGTATTTTAAGCGCTCTTTTTCTGTAAAAGATAAAAACATTTTGAAGCCAAGAATCTGCTCTTCTATTCTTTTTCCGATTTCTGTGTAAGAAGGCAAAATATTAAAAAAGAGAATATTAATCAAAATGATCAAAAATATTAAAAAGATATTTATTGGGATTAACGCATCCAACACAAAGATTGGAACTATAAAAAGAAAGCTCAAAAACAGACCTGCGATAAAATAACCTCTGTTGTAATTAAAAAGTTTACCTTCAAAATTTTCTTTTAAGTATTTTTTTAACGCACTAATTCCACTTAAAAATCTATCTAAATTTACATTGCTAATTTTTAATTCATCTTTTTTAAAAATATACTGAGCCACTTTTTGGTATACGTCTTGAGTTGGATTTTTATCTTTTTTCTTTAAGCAATATTGATTATTTTCTTTTTCTATAACCAAATAGCCTTTGACTGCCATATCAACAATTCCAGAAGCAAAACATCTGTTATCAAATTTTTGCTTAATAATAAAACGAATATCTGCTGGCAATAAATGCTCATTATTTAAAACTGGTGGCTCAAAGAGTGGAATAATTGTTCCCTGCCTTGGCTCCTTTCTGCCGTCGCTGGAGCTATGTCGCACAGAACAAAATTTGCGCCAAACAAAAAGATAGAAAGCTAAAATTAACAGAATAAACAAAATCAAAAGTAGTGTTGAAAAATTATCTTGGAAAAACCAGCCAATTCTTTGCAATAAAGTTGGCTCTTCTATAAAACCTTTGGGCCATGCAACTGCAACTGTTAAGCCTTCACGCGGTCTTAAAATCCCTGTCGTTTCAAATTCAGCAACATTCCCTTCGACTCGCTGCCCTCGCTCAGGGTGACCGGAGTAAGAAATATAATCTTGAAGAGATTCGCCATATAAACCGGTATAAGCTACAATTTCCTTTATTGGCACATTTTCTGGAAGTA
>Ga0155637_169_pt1 | contig 19203 bp, 19 predicted proteins | sample RifCSPhighO2_12_FD_107294 | JGI IMG/M metagenome (GOLD analysis project Ga0155637, IMG submission 107294) | candidate division TM6 bacterium RIFCSPHIGHO2_12_FULL_32_22
ATTTTTAATGGCTTCAGATATAGAATTACCAAAAAAATTATTAGTTCATGGCTGGATAAAAGTTGGTGAACAGAAAATGTCTAAATCTTTGGGCAACGTAGTAGATCCTAATTTTTTGTATAATCAGTTTGGTTCTGATTATGTTCGTTATTATCTTGTTGCGCAGTTTTCTATTACACAGGATTCTCCTTTTGCAATTGAAGATTTAGAAAATAAAGTTAATGCTGATCTTGTAAATAATATTGGTAATTTATTAAATAGAACTGTTCAACTTTGTAATAGATATGAAATTTCTGAAATTCCAGAAGTTAAATTTTCCAAAGATGCACTAGAGCTACATAAGCAATTATTAGAAGCAATCAATGATTTTGAAGTCTTAATGCGTGACTGTTTATTTCATTTAGCTATATCAAAATTAATATCTTATCTTGATAAAATAAATGCATATTTTCATTCTAATGAACCGTGGAAATTAATAAAAAGCGATAAAGACGCTTTTTTAGAAATTGTATCCGTAGTTTTTAATTCATTAAAATCTGTTGCTATTTTACTCTGGCCAGTTATGCCACAAAAAATGGAAGAGCTATTAAAAGAATTATCAGTTAAATTTGATTCTTCTATAGATAATTTATCTATTTTAAAATCAGATAAGTGGAACAATAAATTTATTTTAGGGAAGGGCAAAATTTTGTTTGAAAAATTAGAAAAAAAAGAAGAAATTTCTTCTGCTCCAGAAATCAGTTATATAAACATTGATGATTTTGCCAAAGTAGATCTTCTTGTGGGTGAAATAAAAGAATGTGAGGCTGTTCCTGATTCAGATAAGCTTCTTAAAATGCAAATAGATTTCGGCTCTCATGGAATAAGACAGATTTTAGCAGGTGTTAAGCAACATTTAAAACCAGAAGAGCTGATAGGTAAAAAATCAGTCTTTGTCTTTAATTTAAAGCCACGTAAGATGATGGGCATGGAATCTCAGGGTATGATGCTAACTGTCACAGATTCTGAAGGCAAGCTTAAACCAGTTTCTGTGGATTTAGATATTCCAGTCGGAACTAGGCTAAAATAGCGTATTTTTCCATAAGATTTTACAAAAATTGTAATTTTCCTTGACTTTTGACAATCCCAACAATCACAATTAGAATAAGTTTATTTTTTAAAATAGGAGAGTTATATGAAAAAATATTCTATATTCTTAAGATCTTTAGGGTTATTTGTTTGTCAGATATATGCCGTAAATAATTATAATGGCCAAACTCAATCGAATTCAGAAGCCGAAGATAAACAACATCCCGGATTATTATCATACTCAAACGGCCAAACTCAAACTAAAGCAGAATGTAAAGATTTTTGGTATACTGACTGGGGATGCACAAGCGGCCAAAATAAAGGACAATGTCCAGGATTTTGGTATGATCGCTGGGGATGCATGATACCAAAAGATGCTTGTTATCAATATCCAGGTTGGAGACCAAATGGCAAAACCAAATCAGAATGTGCTGGAATAGGAGAATGGCATGACGAGTGCGGATGTATGGTATTGAATGAGGCATGTAATAAATATATCACTAGGGAGCCAAATGACAAAACCAAATCAGAATGTACGGCCGCTGACGAACGCTGGTATGATGATTGTGGATGCATGGTACGAAAACCGGGTTCGAGAAGCAAATTTTTAATCTAGAATCGCGCATCGATGATTTTTTCGAATACTCCAATTTATTAATTTCCAAAAATGTTTTATTTATGTTTTTCTATGAGTAATATTTTTTGTCCCGTACTGAGGTCCAAAAAGGGACATTTTTAAAGAGTTTCTACATTGAATAAAATTTGCTTGCAATATTGATATCGATTTTTGTATAATCAATATCATAAAAAAATGGAGATCCAAATGAAATTCAAATATCTTATTTTAATATCGTTATTTATTAACTTAGGGCGAGCGGGTGAAATAGCGCAAGATCGTGTGCCTTCACTTCTTAGTTTAGCGCTAAAAAGTCTAATTAAAGCTCAAATAAACAGTTTTGATGCGCAAATTTTGTTATCTTTGCCACCAGATTTATTGGAACCTTTTATTGATAATGGTATTGAATTGGCTAAAGATATAGATGAAAATAGCAGAGTTAATATAGCTGAAGATCTTTCCAAACTTGTAATCCATAAAGGCGATGCGTTTAAGACAGATAGGTTAGATGTTATAAATGTTTTTACTAATGAGCATTCACAAATAGATTTAGTTGAACAGCCTTTGATACTATCTCCAGGCATATTGATGAGTTCCGATGGATCCAAGGAGATTTTCTTTGATCTGGGAGAATATTTTTTAGTAAATTTAAATAAAGGGACTATAAATAAAATACCAACAGATCCTTCTGTTAGATTTGATCTGAGTATGAGTGGAACTACTGATGATGCTAAACCTAGAAGGTTGGCTAGTAAGGATTTATCTAGAATTATAGGATATCGTGTTGGAGCTAGGTCAGAAGAATTAGTTATTTTGGATACTAATTCTGGCGAAATTATTAATACTAAAATTTCAATTGATAGAAGAGATTATAGTTCTATAAGCGCTAATGGAGAAAGAATTATACAGTCCGGAAAAGTTAATCGTAATTATGGAACATTAATTGTGGATGGTAAAACTGGTCATCAGGTCAAATTTTTAGATATTTCGAATGGCACTATGAGTGATGATGGATCTAGAATTGTAGGTGTTCGAGATGAAAAATTAAAAGTGTTTGATCAAAATGGGAATGAAATAAGTTCGATCAATCTTGGTGCAAATCCAGATCGACTTTTAATAGGTTCTGATAATTATATAGCCCTTATTTATGATCACGAAGATATTAAAAGAGTTGTCTATTATAGACTAGAAAGTAATCAGCTTCAGAAAATTAATTCATTTACAGGCAAAGGTTCATTAAGGATTAGTGATGATCTGAAATTAATAATGCAGCTTGAAGGCAATTTTCAAGATTCCATATTGAAAATTCATGAATTTGATGGGACTGCTTTGAGCCTTCAATCCGAGTTTACATCTAGTAATACAAGATTATCTGATTATGGTCTTATGTCTAATACCATATTTATTAACCTTGAAAATCTGCAATTTTTATATCCAGTTTTTATGGCTTTTTCGAATATTAGACCTCTTAAAATAAGTAAAAACGGTCTATTTATGATTGCAATAGACAATCATAATCGAGTAATCAAACTACTTCCAACAGCATTTTTGAAAAGCCTATTAAATTTAGGTCAGTGATATTTTTATTGGCGAATAGTCACCAAATAGAGCATTTTTCCATTTGAATAAAATTTTACTTGGAATTTTGACATAATTTTATATATGATAATTTTAGTATATGTTTAATTTAACCTAAAATAGGAGGTTATATGAAGTTCAAATATCTTATTTCTATTACATTGATCGCTTTGTTAAGCGGTTCGTTAGAGGCTGCAAAGGCTAAAAAGAGTAAAAAAGCAGCAGCTTCAGCACAATTGCAAAATTGCAGTGATCAATTGGAAAGCTGCAGTGATCAATGGATCAAGAATAACTGCGATTCTAAACCAAAAGGTTCAAAAGGGCACGATGCTTGTTACACAAATTGGGACCACTGCTTAAATTGTAATATCGGTCTTCTAGATCAAAGTCATGCGACTTGCACAGCTAAAATGCAGAAATTAGCAACAACATTGGAGTAAATTAATTTATTTATATTATACCCCTATATTGACTATTTGAATTAATAGTGTATATTTAGGCTATTAATCGAATTAAAATATGGGGGTTTTTCATGTATAAAAAGCTATTTTTAGCTATTTTTTCTACTATCCTGACTCTAAATGGGGCTGAGCAAGATGAGCAATTAATTGAAATCAAGCCTGTTTTTGATACTTGGCAATTAAGTTATCAGCATCCTTTGCATGGTGATTCAAATTGCGTGGGTAATTCTATAGCCAAAGTCAAAAATGATATCTTATTTGTAGCAACTGAAATAGGTTACATTTATGTATTTGATTTAAAATCCAAAAGCTCAATTTTAACCAAAAATTTGGGTTCTCAAATTAGAGATTTTGATATTGTTCCAGGGATTGATGCTATCGCTGTTGCAGATACTCGTGGTTGGTTATATTTAGTTAATTTTCGTTCCGGAGAAATCTTAAATACTTACAAAAAGTTTGCTCCACAACAGATAAAAAATATTATATATCTGCCTATTTATAATTATGTGGCGATTATTTCGGGTGAGGTTGTAAAAATTCTAAATGCAGAAACTTTCCAAGATGTTTATCATGTTTCCCTTTCTAAATATGGCTCTGAATTATATTCTGCTTATCTAAATCCATTTAACAATAATTTGTTGATATCTTTGTTGAATGACAAACTTCTTACAGTTGATTTGAGGACAAAAAATATCAAATCAGAAAATATTGATTTAGTTGATTCAATTTATTTTGTAGATGCCAAAAAATATTTTTCAAGTCTTAAAAAAAGCAGAAAATTGCAGGCTTGTGAAGTTCGTGAAGATAAAACATATTTTGAAGCTGTTGAAAAAGAAATTGACGGTTCCATTAAATATTGTGATAGATTTGGATTGCTTGTAGCTATAGCTTCTGATAAAGGTGATATTGAAATTATTGATGCGCGTGATAGATCAAATGATATAATTCTTTTTGATTCAAAAGCTTTATCGAGCGAAGAAAGTGCTATGAGTCCTGAACATAGATTTGCATTTAAGCGTGATTCTAATGAATTTCTTAATAATCTAAAATTTAGTTCAACAGGAAAATTCTTAGCGTCAGGAACAAGACGAGGTGTGTTAAGAATTTTTGATGTTGAGTTGGGTCTTGAAGTTTTATCAGCTAAATTGGGTTATTCAATATCATTAATTCATTTCTTTTCAGATAATGAACTACTAATTGTTACTACTGAAGGCAAAGTTCTCTTTTTAAACTATTGATATTATGTCTCCTGATTTTATAAATTGGGAGACATGAAATATATATTTTTTCTATTTATCTTCTCTATTATGCTTTCTAAACAGAAAGCGATAATATTTTCTAGCAGAGGTGGCGCTGCGCATCAATCAGCTGCAGAAGTTATAAAACAAGATCTGGAAAATTTAGGCTTTGATGTAATAATTTCTAATATTTTAACTGACGTTTTAAATAAATTAGATCCTATTAACTATATTTCAAAATATGGCGCAGAAAATTTTTATAATTATCTACTTAAAAGTGGCTGGTACTGGAGTGTAAATCAGTTAGCAGATTTTGGTATAAGAAGACTAAAAGTTCAGCATGATAAAGTTGTTAAATTAATAACAGAATTTTTAAAACAAGAGAAGGCTGATTTAGTTGTTTCTGTTATGCCAATTATAAATTCCCAAGTTTCTGATGCAGCAAAACAAATAAATATTCCATTTATTGTAGTTACTGTAGATTTCGATTTGAGTTACTATTTTTCTATAAAACCTGATTATGAAAATCTTTTTATTACTTTGCCATCTAATGATGCAATAAATCTAAAAAATTTCCCAGATAAAAATATATTTGTTGCAGGCTTTCCAATAAGAAAATCCTTCTTTGAATGCAAAGATAGAGAAAAAATAAAAAAAGAATTTAATATTCCAGACAAATCAGTGATTTTGATAATGATGGGTGGCACAGGTTCAAAAAGGGCATTCTATTTTGTAAAAAAATTATCAGCTTCAAAAAATCCGTTACACTTAATTGTCTGTTTAGGAAGAAATGAATTTTTAAAGAAAAAAATAGAAAATTTAAAGCTTCCTAAAAATATATCAGTTTCATGTCTTGGATTTACAGACAAAATTGCAGATTTAATGTCAATTTCAGATCTTTTAATAACAAAAGCAGGACCTACAAGTTTAGTTGAGGCGATAACAATGAAATTGCCAATTTTAATAGATGGGACAAGCACATTTTTAAATTGGGAAAAAATTAATGCACAACTTGTCCAGAAATACAAAATTGGCGAAATAATAAAAAATTATGGATACACTTTAAAACAGTCAGAAAAACTACTTTTTGATACTGAATATAGAAACCAAATTCTGGGAAATTTAGAAAATCTAAAATTACCCAATTTTAATCAACTATTTCCTTCACTTGCCAATCTGATTATTTTTCAAAAAAGCATTTAATCCAGAAACAATTAATAATATTGAAAGCAATATTAGAACAACATTCATGCTTGCTTTAAATAACCCTAAAGTTGAAAGTAAGACTAGAGTTCCAATTACAATTGAAAATACGCCATCTAATTTCATTATTTCTCCTATATAATTATTTAAAATATCTTAGCAGGAAGAATTATGAATAACAACTTTTGAGAAGTAGCCTTTATTTAGTATTTTTTGGCCAATTTTTACAAAAAAACAGGGTATTTTTAAAAAATTAACAAAACTCTTGATTTTTGCCTTTCAAATAGGGTAGTTTAAGAGAAAAAGGAGGGTTTCTTATGAAGAAGCTAATTTTAATTTTATCTATTTTTGCAGGTGTAAGTTTAATTGCAGATGATCCGAGTTGGTTCAGGGCATCCGATGTTTCTCAGAAATGCCAAGGGTCGAATTGCCCAAACGTAGCAGCAGAATAGTATCGTGAAGTTGATTTTTAAATTATTTGTATTTCTTACAGCGGTTTTTAATTTGTTTTGTGGCGATACGACGCGGTTTGGTAATACAGGATGGTCGGTTGGAGATATAGCAATAGGTCAAAATTCTAGCCCCGCCTCCAAAGCATTAGTGGTTATTTTATCAAATAACAAAGATACTCAAGAGCAAGAAATTGAAGAAAAAGCTCAAACATAATTCCATGCTGAAATTTTCTCTTGATTTTGGCTTTGTGAATTTTGTATTATAAAATATAAGTATTTTCAGGGTGAAAATATATATTTAAAAGAAGAGAGGTTATAAATGAAAAAAACTCTATTTTTATTATTAATTTTGACTGCAGTGTCAATAAAATCTGCTGCAGGCCAAGCTTGTCAATGGGGCGGTTCGGTTGGTTCGGATCGACCTTGCCCAAAAGGGTACAGCTGTTATTCACAAACATATGCGACTGAGCAGCTTCATGGCGGTGTTACACAATATAAAGGTACATGTTATAAATCTAGACCAGCTTATTATGTTTATAGTGAAGGGCCTGGCAAAGACAACAAAGTCCAATACCCTGGCTATTAAAATTTGATTTATTTACACTCTTTGTTCGGATAGGAAATAATACTTTGATCTTTAAGAACCTTTTCAGTCATGAAAGGGTTCTTGCATTTTGGACACTTTTCATCTTTAATCTGTCCAAAAACAGCAAATTTGCATTTTGGGTAATTATTACAGCCCCAGAAGCTGCCTTTCTTCCAAACACGTTTTACAAGCTCGCCCTTTTTGCACTCAGGACGTTTATAGCCTTTTATAGCCCGCTTTTTCTTGACTTTGGCTTTGTGAGTTTTGTAATATAAAAATATAAGTATTTTCAGGGTGAAAATACAGTTAAAAAAGAGAGGTTATAATAATGAAAAAAACGAAAAAAACTCTATTTTTATTAGGATTAGTCTCATTGGTGGTGAGCTTAAATGCTTCAGTTGATGTAACTGGAGTTAAATTTATTAATAACACTGACCAATATGTGCAATTAACGTTTAAAGGCAAAAAAACTATCTGCGTTAAGAGTCAAGTGGGTGATTCGGATACGTGCTCACCAGATGCAATATCTAGGCGGATCGGCCCTGGCTACAGTTGGGCATTGACTAAAATAGAAGACAACTCACCATATGGATATGTAAGTTATGATTTTACGAATGATATTTATACTGCAACATACAAAAAAGAAATATCTGACAAAAAAGAAATACAGAGATTGTTTCAATCTGAACCTGATCCCAAATATATTTATTACAATAATTATGGACTTGAAGGAAGGTTTAAGTCTGGTGACATTGTGACACTTGAATCCAATGACTTTAGTTTTTCAGGGACTTCTCAAGAGAAAAAACCCATAATTCGACGCCATTGACGCAGTTAATCTACTTACACTCTTTGTTTGGACAGGAAATAATACTTTGATCTTTAAGAACCTTTTCAGCCATGAAAGGGTTCTTGCATTTTGGACACTTTTCATCTTTAATCTGTCCAAAAACAGCAAACTTGCATTTTGGATAATTACTGCAACCCCAGAAACTGCCTTTTTTCCAAACACGTTTTACAAGCTCGCCTTTTTTGCACTCAGGACATTTATAGCCCGCTTTTTCTTGATGAATATATTTACACTCTGGATACCCAGAACAAGCTAAAAATTCGCCAAATTTGCCCTGAACTTTACGTAACGGTTTACTACAATTTGGACATTTTTCTTCAGTTAGCTCGGCAGCTTTTTGTTCTACAAGCTCAATTTTGCCATCTTCGGCACGCTTAAAGTTGCTTGTAAATTTGCACTCTGGAAACCCTGGACAACCTAAAAATTCACCAGCTTTTCCAAATCTAATTACCAAATTATGTTTTTTACATTCTGGACATTTTATATCTGTAGGTTCAGCCACTTTACCCTTCATTTCTTTAAAAGATTCTAAATCTTTTTGGAAGTTACCATAAAATTCGCGCAAAAGAGAATCTCGCTCCATTTCCCCTTTTGCGATCTTATCCAGATCTTCCTCCATTAACGCCGTAAATTTTATATCCATTATTTTAGGTAAATTTTCTTTTAATAAATTTGTTACAGACATGCCAAGTTCTGTTGGTACAAATTTTTTCTTTTCTAAATTTGTATAATCACGCGCTCTAATAGTATTTAAAATTGTTGCATAAGTACTTGGTCGTCCAATACCTTCTTTTTCTAAACCCTTAACTAGTGACGCTTCGGTGTATCTTGGCGGTGCTTGTGTAAAATGCTGTTTTGGATCAATCTTTTTAAGATCTACTTTGTCGTTTTCTTTTATATGTTCTGGAATTTTTATCTCTTTGCTTTCAGCATCTTCTTCATCACTCTGATATAATTTCAAAAAACCATCAAAAATCAGAGTTGAACCTGTAACTTTAAATGTATATTTGCCACCTTCAATTGTAACTTGTCGCTGTGCATATCTTGCAGCTTCCATCTGACATGCTACAAAGCGTTTCCAAATTAAATCATAAAGCTTGTAAATATCGCTACTGATTAAATTTTTTATAGATTCTGGTGTAACTGCCACATCTATAGGTCTAATTGCTTCGTGAGCATCCTGTGTCGTAGTCTTTGTCTTTTTTGAAAAAAAATTTGCTTTTGATGGAAGATATTCTTTTCCTAATTTTTTATCAATAAATTCACGCACCCTTTTTAGAGCTACGTCAGCGATTCTTAACGAATCAGTTCTCATATAAGTTATTAATGCTGTTGGTGATTTATCTTCTAATGGTACACCCTCATAAAGTTGTTGTGCCAATTGCATAGTTTTTTTAACTGAAAAACCAAGCCTATTATATGCAGCTTGTTGCAGAGAGCTTGTCATAAATGGCGGATACGGATTTTTTATGCGTTCTTTATCCTGAATAGATGTTATTTTATAATCATAATCTTTTAATTCAGCAACAATTTGGTCTGCGCTCTTTTGATTCTGAATTTTTGCAGGTTTTTTACTGATATTTGTTAACATTGCAAAAATTGTAGCTTTTTTTCCATCTACAAAAGTGCCTTCAATTGTCCAATATTCTTCAGGCTTAAAATTCTGAATTTCAATTTCTCTATCACATATTAATCTTAGAGCTACAGATTGCACTCTTCCTGCTGAAAGACCTTTTGCAATCTTTCTCCACAAAATTGGAGAAACTTCATAACCTACCCATCTATCTAATACTCTTCTTGCTTGTTGTGCGGCAACTTTTTTTAAATCTATTGTTGAAGGATTATCAATCGCCTCTTGAACTGCATTACGTGTAATTTCATTAAATGCAATTCTATAAACTTTGCTTGATTTGGGTAAAACTTTTTCAATTTCTTGATCGATGTGCCAGGCAATAATTTCACCTTCTCTATCCGGATCCGGTGCCAAATAAACTTCGTTACTCTTTGAAGCTTCTTTACAGATATCTGCAATAACTTTATCTTTATTCTCTATAGGCACATAGTCTATATCTATAGAGCCATTAATTGTAACACCAAGTTTTTTTGGTGGTAAATCTTTTATATGCCCCATTGTGGCCATAATCTTAAAATCTTTATCTAAGAATTTAGAAATCGTCTTAATTTTAGATGGTGATTCTACAATTAATAGTTTCTTCATAGTGCCTTTTAAATTTTTTTTTAAATAACTGTTTTTCAAAAAAAATGAAACAATCTTTATAAATCTATTTATCATAATAAAAGAAAAATTTTCAAAAAGTCAAAGTTTTTTAAAAATTAGTATAGGATTTATTCTGGTGTAGAGCTTTATGGGTAGAAATTTAAAGTGAAAGGTGATATTTTTAAGTTATTAGGGTTTAGATACTAAGTTGAATCGTTCAAGCAAGATTTCGGTCACCCTTGAGCGAGTCGTAAGACGAGTCGAAGGGTGAAGCCAGTTTTTTGAGGTCATACTTCGACTCATTGCATTCGCTCAAGTATGACCGGTAGTTGATCAGTCTATTTGAGTGTGATTTTATTTTGAAAGTTGTTTATGTTTAGACTGGCGAATTTAACGCTTTTTATTATCTCTATATTTTTGATTATTCTCTTTTTCTTTTTAAGAAAAGTATTTCGTAAGAAAATCACATATAACTTTACGCTTGTTTCTTATCTAAAACAGAAGAGCGTAAAGAGTTTTAGGCTGCCGTCTATAATTAACAAAGTCTTGCGAATTTCTATTCTATTAATTTTGGCTTTTTTAATAGGCAAACCTCAATTTGTTAAATATAGAACTCCTATAAAAGTTGACGGCATAGATATAGTTTTATTGTTTGATGTATCGCAAAGTATGAACTGCTTTGACGATCTAAAAGACAGAAGAACCAGATTTGAAGTTGCGCAATATGAAGCTATAAACTTTATTGATAAAAGAGTTAATGATGCAATAGGGTTAGTGATCTTTGCAAAAGATGCGGTTACTCGTTCGCCATTGACTTTGGATAAAAATATGCTTAAATCCGTAATTAAAGATCTTCAGATAGGCATTATTGATGGAACTGGAACTGCAATTTCAACTTCTTTATTAACAGGCGCAAATCGACTAAAAAAATCTAAAGCTAAAACAAAAATAATGATTCTTTTAACTGATGGTCAACCAACAATTAAAGAGATTCCCATAGAAGGGGTTATAAAAATTTTAAATCAGCTAAATATTAAGGTGTATACAATAGGAATAGGTGCTGAAAATGGAGGTTACTTTAATCATCCATTCTTGGGGATAATAACAGGGAATCATTCTCTAAATACTGCATTGTTAGAAAAAATTGCCTATGATACTGGCGGAAAAGCTTTTCTTGCAAAAAATCCTGCCGATATGAAAAAGATTTATGATCAGATAGATACTTTAGAAAAAACTGTTTATGAAACCAATATGTATTGTAATTATATAGATTTCTTTATTCCATTATTATTTCTAGCGATTATCCTAATATTATTAGAATTAATTTTATCAGTTCTCTGGTTTATTTTATGATTAATGATATTAGTTGGTCACACGCAAATAATATATACTTTATGGCTCTATTTGCCGTAATTGTTTTAATAGCTATTTTTAGACTTTTTAAAGTAAAAAAAAGCGCTAATCTTCTTTCCAAAAATTTAAATAACTATTCATATACCAAAGTTTTAATAAAATTCTTTTTATTTATTGTTGGAGCGTTTTTTTTATTTTTAGCATTGCTTGGGCCTCAATGGTCTACAAAAAATGAAAACATTGAGCAGCGTGGCAGAGATGTTTTAATTGCGCTTGATATTTCAAAAAGTATGTTAACAGAGGATCTTGCTCCTAATAGATTATCAGTAGCGAAAGAAAAAATTAAAAAGTTGGTTAACTTATTAGATACGGATAGAGTTGCATTATTACTATTTTCTGGAACATCTTTTATTCAATGTCCATTAACAAAAGATTTAGATTCATTTTTAAATATGTTAGATCAGGTTGATGTTGAAACAATTTCTAGCGGCACAACCGCTATTGATAAAGCAATTTTGCAATCATTGAATATGTTTAGTGTTTGCGGTATAGAATCTAATAAAATTATGATTATTTTTACTGACGGTGAGGATTTCTCTTCAAATTTAACTGAAGTTAAAGAACGGGCTACTAAAGAGAATCTCTTTATTTTTACTGTTGGCGTTGGCACAGAAAATGGTGCTCCGATTCCACTATTTGATATCGATGGTAATCAAATTGGTCATCAAAAATATAAAGATGGTTCTATTGTCATTTCTAAATTAAATGAAGCAATGTTACAGAAACTTTCTAATGATAGTGGCGGTTCTTACATCAAGATAAGCAAAAATTCTGACGATCTAAATATGATTTTAAAGAATATTAAACAATTTGAAGAAAAAAGCTTTGGAAAAAGAGATATGGAAAAGTATGAGAGCCAGTATCCATATTTTGTCGCCGTTAGCTTTATCTGTTTATTAGTGGAGTGGTTATTATGATATTAGATCTCTTTCGAAGCTCATCCCTCGATACCCGCTTTCGCGTAAAGCTTCAGCGGGCAGGCACCTTGCCCGACGTAGCAACATGTTGCGAAGTCTGGGTCGGGACGAACGGCCCGTTCGTGGTGAGTGATTTTTTGAAAAAAAATTATATCGAACCATGGAACGGAAATTTCAGAATAGATCTACTAATTCTATTGCTATTCACTTTGAATCTTTCAGCTGTATTTGAAGATTACAAATTTGCAAAAGCCTATAACGCAGGTGATTACAAAAAGGCACAATCAGTATTAGAAAGATCTTTAATAGATGCGCCATTTGAAAAAGACAACCTCTACAATTTAGCAAATACTTTTTATATGCAAAAAGATTTCCAACAAGCTGCTAATTATTATGAAAAGCTTAATGAACAAGATCTTAATGAAAAAGAGAAAGAAGAATCTCTATTTAATTTAGGAAATAGTAATGCTCAGCTAAAGAAATATAAAGAAGCGCTTGAAAATTATGAAAACGTTCTAAAAATTAATCCAGAAAATGAGCGTGCTAGAAAAAATTATGAAATTATAAAAAAAATGTTAGAAGAGCAGCAAAAGCAGCAAAACAAAGATAACAAAAACGATCAAGAGAAAAAAGATCAACAAAAAGATGATCAAAATCAGGATCAAGATCAGAAAGAGAATAAATCAGACAACTCTGGTGAAAAAGATAAAGACCAGACTGATAACAGCGAAGATAAGAAAGATGAACTTAGTGATAGCAAAGATGAAAACGAAGGGAAAGAGCCTAGGAAAAAGGATCGTAAAGATAATGCAAAAAATCAATCTAACAAAGAAAGATCTGATAAGTCTCAAGATGATAAAAAAGAGAGAGAGCGTGGAAATAAGAGCGACGAGGTTAAAGACAATAGACAAGATAGTTCTCCTTCTCAAAATCAAATACAGAATAGCAAAGATGGTGATGAAGACAAGTTACCTTTAAGTCAAAGACAGGCAAAATTAATGGATCAACTTGATAAAATTGATAATGATCTTAATAAACAGTTGATTAAAATTTTAACGGCAAATGAAGCTGACAATGAAAATAACGAATATAATTGGTAAATTTATTTCACGGGTTCATACTTTCCGACTACACATGAAGTTACGTCGGACAAGCGATATGGCCGGGCCGATCATAATTATTAAGATTTTGATTATCATGTTAGCAACAACGTTATGCTTTTCGCAAGCATATATAAAATTGCTTGATATGAATGGCGTGCGTCTTAAGCAGGCTGGTGTTGGTGTGCCCTTCATTTTAAAAGTTGATATTGAAAGTGGTGCCAATGATAATGCAAAACCAGAAATTGAAGGTCTTGATAATCCTAATATTGCTGTAAAATATGATGGCACTTCAAGTACAATAACAAATATTGCAGGCCAAGTTTCTGTTGAAAGATCTTTTAAATATTATTTAAGAATTGATTCAGAAGGAACTTATAGAATTGGTCCTGCTAAATTGTATGTTCAGGGTGACGTTTTAGAATCAAATGCTATTGATATAAAAGTTGGCGCATCACAGCTTTCAAAGCAGCAATCGAATAAAAAAGTTGATCTAAATATTTCGGTAGATAATTTGAATCCTTATCAAGGTCAAAAAATAGATTTTACTCTTAATTTAAAAGGCGCTGGTCAACTAAATATTGTTGGAATTTCAGAGCCAGACTTAAAGAATTTTAATATTTCAAATGTGGAAGGCCCCTTTCAAGAAACAACTTTTGAAAAAGGTGAACGAATTTTGCATTATAGATGGCACTATTCTATTTATCCCAAAATTAGTGGAAAACTGGTAATACCTTCTGTGAGCGTGGTATTAAAGGTTCCGGATGAAGATTCGCAATCATTTTTTTCTTCATTTTTTAATTCTTATAAAAAAGAGACACTCTATTCTAATTCCATTGTCTTGAATGTTAAAAAATTACCGAAGGGTAATTTTGATGCGATAGGCAACTTTACAAATTTTTCAGCAAAGTTAGATAAAAAAAGCTTGGATAAGGGAGACGCAGCATTAGTTAAAGTTATAATTTCTGGCGATGCTGATTTAACATCATTAGATTTTGATTTAAAAAATATTCCTGAAAATTTAAAAGCTTATAAATCTAATAATAAAATTGAAGGTGATACAAAGATATTTGAATTTATTTTACAAGGTTTGAAAGAGGGTGAATACACCATTCCTGCACAAAGTTTTAAATATTTTGATCCTATCTCTGAAAAAAGTGGTCTTTTAAAAACCAAGCAATTAAAAATAATATTTAATAAAAGTAAAAATTTAAAAGAAGAAAAAAAAGTAGATGACGATGGTCTATACTCTATTGTGGATTATGGATACTATTATAATGAGCCATTTTATTTGTCTAAATTTATATTCTTTTTATTGTTGTTTTTGCCATTAATGTTTCCTCTATTTTTATATATTTTTGCGCGATTTAGAAATAGCAAAAAATATAAATTATCACTTTTAAAAGAAAAACTTAATAATTCTGAATTGTATAAAGTATTTGTAGAATTAGCGGCATTAAAATTAAATAAAGTTAAAAACAAAGTTGATAAAAAAGATTTAGAAAATTTATTAAAAGATTCTAAGTGGCATACTTTTATTCAAAAATTATCTGAATATAAATTTAGTAATATAGTAGAAAAAAGCAGCATAAAATTAAAAGAAGAAGCTGAATATTGGTTTAATATTTTAGAGAAATCATGATGTTTGTCTGTTTTTATTCGATTCATACTTCGATACATCTTACTTCGCTAAGGCTGCGTAAGATACTCAGTATGATCGGGCCGTACCGTGCTTCACGTGAAGCTACGCAGGTCTCCGTCATCTTGCCGTGCCCGACGAAGCCTTCGGCGAAGTCTGGGAGTGCTCGGCTGAGCTTTGTGCGAAGACGAGTGTATCGAAAGATGATCATTATCGCCATAGTTTCCACTTCAGCTGTAGCTCAAGAAACATTTCTTCAAGGCAATAAATTTTTTGAAAATCAGCAATATGAAAAAGCTATAAATGCGTACAATCAGATAAAAAACAGAGGCTTTGGTATCTATTTTAATTTGGGTAACGCTCAATTTAAATTAGGCAATCATATTGATGCATTAGTAGCATTTAAAAAAGCAGAAAAATTGGCTTCTTATAAAGAGTTTGATCAGGTAAATAAAAATCTAAATTTAACTAGAGAGAAGCTAAATCTGTTGATTAAATATAGTTATATTCAGAAATTCTTAAAACTATTTAGTTGGCTATTTTTGCAATTTGTTCTTATTCTACTTTTATTTACGCTCTTTTTGCTTTTTTATATTCGTTTATTACGTATATCTGTTTTTATTCTGACTCCATTATTTTTATTTTTTGGTATAATCTACTATCTGAAGTTTAAATATGAAGCAGATAATGAAGTGATTATTCTAGATGCTTTAGAATTAAAGTTGGGGCCTTCAGATAATTTTCACAGTTTGCATAAACTGCAAAAAGGTGATGAAGCAAAAATAGTTAAAGAAAAAGAAGATTGGTTATTTATAAACCAAGGCAAAAAAAATGGTTGGGTAAAACAATGTAGCTGTATCAAAATATGAAAAAAATATTTGTTATTAATAATTTTTCAGTAAATTTATTTCAATTAATTTTTATACTGGTTTTTAGTGTTACCTGCTTAACCGGTACTGCGATGTTTGTTCAGTATATTTACCTAAAGCGCAATTCTGATGAATTGATAAAATTGCAGGGAGAATACAGAGGTTGTCTAAGAACACTTAAGTCGATGATCGATGAATTTCAGAAAGTTTCAGAACAGGGCAATAGCTGTTTAACCGACGAAAAAAAAAACTTCTTAATAGTAAATAGAAGCCCTGAATATCTAAAAAAATCTTTAATTAAATACCTTAAAGAAAATAATTTAGAGTATGAGTTAGCTGAATTAACTAAATCAAATTTTATTCCAGATTCTACAATTAGACAACCTATTAGAAGAATGCGTCCAGCAAGAACAGAGCATGAATCTTCTTATTACCTAATTAGAAGCTTGGGTGATATTTCATTTTCTTGGCCTTTAGATTTTAATGCATTTTGGATTAGCTCTTATTTTGGACCAAGAAAAAATGCAGACAGATCTAATGGGTTTCATTATGGGTTGGATTTAGCTGCATTATCGGGTACAATAGTTAAAGCAGCAGGTTCAGGAACAGTTAAGCAAGCGGGTTATTCTCCAGGTTATGGAAATACTATTGTAATTCATCATGATAAAAAATATAAAACTAGATATGCGCATTTAAAATCTATAAAAGTTAAAATCGGAGAAAAGGTTCAACGAGGGCAAAAGATTGGCACTGTTGGTAATACTGGATTAGTAAGAAGCTCGGGACGGGACGCTTCTCATTTGCATTTTGAAGTTTACGTTAGAAACAAAAGAATTAATCCGTTATGGGTATTGCCAAAAATAAAATTGAAAAATTGAAAGGAATAAAAATTGAAAAAAGTAGTTAAGTGGATTAGAAAACCAAATAAAACTTTTTCGGAACAAGTTATAGAAGTTGTTTTTGTTGTTATACCAATTGCATTTATCATTAGAACTTTTGGTTATGGCTTATATCAGGTTCCAACAGGCTCTATGGAAACTACACTGTTAGTTGGTGAACGTTTTGTAGCTGATAAATTTACAATCTGGTTTTCTAGTCCTAAACGTGGTGATATAATTTCTTTTAATCAACCAGATTTTAAATATTCTGATAATAAAATTTTGGCTCTAATTCAAAAATATGTTTGGGCGCCAGGTGGTTACGCACCAGAAAATTGGACAAAGCGTGTTATTGGAATTCCAGGAGATCATGTTAAAGGCGTGGTTGAAGAGGGAAAACCGGTAATTTATCTAAAGAAAAAAGGTGAATCTGAATTTCAAAAACTGGATGAACCTTACGTTAATAAATTTCCCATAATGTATTTATACGACAGAAATAATCCACGAGCTATTCACTATTATAGTTATGATCCATCATGTTCATATCTTGGACAACCATTTTATACAATGCAAGAAACTGTTGTTAGATTAAGTGCAACTTATGCGTCTAGATATGGCATTCCTGCTGTTTTGTATCCATATACGGCATTGCGTGATTTAGGCAATTCGCATGAAAATAGTTTAGATTCTTACGATGTTGAACTTGGTGATAATCAATATTGGGCTTTAGGTGATAATAGATTAGGAAGTCGTGATTCACGTTTTTGGGGCCCATTAGATGGTTCTCAAATTCATGGCAAAATTATCTATAGAATCTGGTCTATGGACACACAAGAATCTTGGATGGCAATCGATCTGATTAAGAATCCAATTGGCTTCTGGGATAAAGTTAGATGGGCTAGATGTTTTGAATTTGTTGGATAAACAAAAAAGTTGCAACTACGTTAGTTTATGATAATTTTATTGTAATATTAGAGAAGAGGAACATTAATGAGCTTTAGGAGCTTTTTTATTTTAGTTGCATTGCCACTTCTATTTAGTGGTTGCAGCTGTGACAAAAATGGGCTCAAATTACAAATAATTAATGTTCTGGATAAAGATGCTTATGATGATTGTCACATCAAAGGTTCAATAAATATACCGTTTGAAGATTTAGAATCTGAAGCAGAAAAACTGAATAAATATGCAACTACCGTTGTTTACTGCTCAAATTACCAGTGTACAGCAAGTAAAATGGCAGCTTCGATCTTGAAAAATAAGAATTTTAAAACAGTTTATGCATATGAAGCAGGCATGGCTGATTGGTACCAAAAAGGGTTGCCTCTGGTTGGTTCGTGTAAAGCTAGTTATTTGAAAAATAAAAATGAAAAAAGTGAGCTAGAAGAAGAAGGTGTTGAAGTAATTTCAACTGAAGCTTTGAAAGATTTAATAAAGAGTATGCTTGCTGTAAATGTTACTTAGTGTAATATTTAAAATATGGCGGCATAGCCAAGTGGTAAGGCATGGGTCTGCAAAACCTTGATCCCCGGTTCGAATCCGGGTGCCGCCTCCAGGCTAGTAATCAACAGGCATTTGCCGGGATGGCGGAATAGGTAGACGCAAAGGACTTAAAATCCTTCGGGTGAAAGCCCGTGCCGGTTCGAGTCCGGCTCTCGGCACCATTCATTTGCGCAGCAAATGAATGGCAGGCCATAGCAGGAATATAGCGAAGTATGCCCTTCGTAGCTTCTTGACCGACGTAGCCTTGGCGAAGTCTGGTCATCGTAGTAGGGCAGTCTTCAAGCTATGCAATGTTCTTTGTGGCTTGAAGGGGTAAGCAGCAGTTTTGTGAGATATTAAATAAGTGGGGGATTGAAAATTTTTAGGTGCCAGCTTTGTTCTTTTTGGTTTGTGAAAGTCAAAAAGGGAAAGTATGAACAAAGCATTGTTAGTTGAGCAGATGGCTTTATTGACCAAACTGCCGAAAGCTACTTGTAAGGCTGCTTTAGAAGGTTTTATCGCTGTGATAGGAAATGCACTAAGAAAAGATAATTCTGTAGTGTTGACTGGTTTTGGAACATTTTCTGTGATGAAAAGAAAATCGAGATTGGGTGTGAACCCGATAACGAGAGTTAAGA
>Ga0155637_167_pt1 | contig 18985 bp, 16 predicted proteins | sample RifCSPhighO2_12_FD_107294 | JGI IMG/M metagenome (GOLD analysis project Ga0155637, IMG submission 107294) | candidate division TM6 bacterium RIFCSPHIGHO2_12_FULL_32_22
TCCCTGTGGTCGCTCAGGATGACCGGGATGTATTTTTCTTATCATTGGAACTGATAGCGTTGATGCTTCGCCGATATAGCAATCGACATTTTTTAAGGCTTTTTTGCGTTCTTTAATGTAAATAAGATCACCAGAGCAAAAAATTATTTTTTTTCCGCCTTTAATTTTATATCCATTTCCTGGACATTTAATTGAATGTTGAACTGGGAAAAGTTCTATTTCTAGATCCCCAATTTTAAATTTTTTATAAGCCGTAACAATATGCCGTTTATTTTGTGGAATTTTGTAATCATTCATTAGTTTCCAGCTAATTTTAGAAGCATAAACTGGCCAGGAGGAACCATCTTTTAAGCCCCATGAATGATCCGGGTGTGCATGTGTTATCAAAACTGCGCGTGGTTTATATTTTTTAATCTTGTCTAATTTGCCTAGCCAATCTAAACCACAATCAATTAATATTCTGGTATTTTTGTATGCAATTAAGGTGCTGGTATGCATTTTGTGAGCTTTGCTGCTTTCTTCGATATATCCTTTTGTGCCTAAGAATGTTAGTTTCATTTTGATCCTTCGACTTTGCTCAGGACGAGCGGGGATAGGAGTAATTTCTCATCAACCTATTTTTTTGCTATCATAAAAAATAAAATTTCAAATAAAAAAGATAAATCTGAAAGATTTACATGAAACTCTCTTTATCCTGGATTTTTGATCATATAAATGCGGATTTTAAAAGAATCGATGTTAAAAAGTTAGTACAGCTTTTTAATGAAAAAGTTGCAGAAATCGAAGGCTACAGGCATATCAAAATTGATCTTGAAAATTTGACACTTGCGCAAATAAAAGAAGCTACCAGTAACTATATTTTGATGTACTCACCCGAATTAAAAAAGGATATCGAATTACCATTTAGAGAAGATTGCAAAGTTGGTGAATGGTTTTTGGTTAGACAAAATCAAATTGCTCGTATCCCTCGACAAGCTCGGGACGAGCGGGATAAGAATATGGTTAAAAGCACTCGTGGTGAGCCTGTCGAATCCATTCGAGCGCTATATGAAAGTTGCTCATGGGGTACTTCATCAGATTTTGGTGCAGAAAAAGAGATGTTATTGCCTGCATTAAGAGTCCCCGAAGATCAACTAGATGGTTCTTGGAAAAAGAGTTTTGCTAAAGAAGATTATATAATCGATGTTGATAATAAATCGATAACAAATAGACCAGATTTGTGGGGACATAGAGGTTTTGCAAGAGAAATAGCGCTAATTTTAGATTTGGATTTAAAGCCAGAAAATGAATTTTTAGAAAAACTGGAAATAAAAAAATCAGACTTAAAATTGTCGAGCAAAAATTTAACTGTAGAAATTACAGACGATAAAAAATGCAAAAAACTGGCGGGTCTTTTTGTACAAAAGATTGAAAATGCTGCGTCACCATTGTGGATGGCTGCAAGACTGTCAAAAGTAGATAGCAGAGTAATTAACGCCATTATAGACACCACAAATTATACAATGCTAGACGTTGGTCAGCCAATGCATGCATTTGATGCCGATGTAATTCGTGAGCATCTAATTTTTCGTTCTGCCAAGAACGGAGAAAAGTTAACTCTTTTAGATGGTGATGAAGTTGAACTTACAAAAGATGATTGTGTTATTGCAAATGATAAAGCAATTTTATCTTTGGCTGGAATAATGGGTGGCCAGAAATCTGCAATTTCATCAGATACAAAAGAAGTTATTTTAGAATCTGGAATTTTTGATGCAACTGTTATTAGATTAACTTCTGCGCGTTTAAAAAAGCGCTCCGATGCTTCTGCTAGGTATGAAAAGTCATTAGATTTAAATCAAAACATTAGCGCGATTGAAAGATTTGTTAAGTTATTTAAAGATTCGAATTTAGAGATCAAAATTGATTCACCAATTTTATCTCTTGGCAAAGAAGCAAATCAAATAGAGATTGAATTATCACATGAACTTATAGAAAAAAGATTGGGAATTAAAATAGAGCCTGTTTTTGTTGTTAAATCTCTTGAAAAAATCGGTTTTAAAGTTGCTAGTATCTCTCGATTTGATCCGGTCACCCTGAGCGAACAAAGAGAGTCGAAGGGTTACAAGGTCAAAGTTCCATCATACAGAGCTACAAAAGATATAACAATCGCAGAAGATATTATAGAAGAAGTTGCGCGTATTTATGGATATTCAAAAATTCCATACATACTTCCTAAAAAAGAGACAACAGCGCACAATATTGAAAATGTTTTACGCATAAGAAAAATAAAAAGTTACATGTCATTCGCTTGCAAAATGATGGAAGTTAAAACGTATCCATTTTTTGATGAATCTTTTATAGAAAAATTTGGCTTGCAAATAAAAAATCCAATTCAAGTTTTGAATCCTGTTTCACAAAACTATACAACTTTAATAAATTCATTAATTCCAAATCTTCTAAAAGTTGTGGAAACTAATCTTCATAAAGCTGATAACATGCGTTTTTATGAATGGGGAAGAATTTGGGAATGCTCGAATACTTCGACTTTGCTCAGTACGAGCGGGGGTTTAGAAAAGAAAATTCTTTCCGGAATATTTTTTGAGCATAAAAATTTTCCGCTCTCCCAGAACGACTCTGAATCCATTTCGGGGGAGTCGAAGGGTTTTTATAGTGCAAAAAATTATTTGCAAGGGCTATTTGAGATGTTCAATATAAATGTTGAATGGAAAAAAGCAAAATCCTTTTCTGATTGGTATGATAAAAATATGTCAGCAGAACTGTTCTATAAAGATAAAAAAATAGGAACAGCCGGCCTTGTTGATAAGAAATTTTTGAACAAAATAATAGAAGAAGGTAGTGCATTTGTATTTGAAATCGATGGAGAATTTTTGCTTAATTTTAATTCGTGGGATATCAAGTTTAAGCCTTTAATTAAATTTCCTGATGTAGATTTAGATATAAGTATGCTAGTTCCATTAAGAGTGACTGTAGCCGAAATTCAACAACTTATTCTTGAATCTAATGAGCTTATCAAAGAAGTTAATTTAATAGACTCTTTCCAAAAGCCAGAATGGATCGACAAAAAATCATTAACTTTCAGATTTAAAGTTGTAGATGAAAATAAGACACTTAATAAAGATGAGATTGAAATTATTTTAAAGCATGTAGAAAAGAGAGTAGAGCAAGCTGGGGCGCAGATAAGATGAAGAGATATAAATTAGTTTTTTTGACGTTATTTTTGCCATTTGTTTTGGACAGAATTACAAAATATTTAGCATTAACATTTGATTTTAGAGACATTGTACTTACGCCATTTTTAACCTTTAATTTAGAATTTAATCGAGGTGTTTCTTGGAGTCTTTTTCATTCTGAAGAGCCGGTTACTTTTTGTGTGTTAAGCACAATTATTTTAATAATTATAGTTACGCTTGCTTGGTATTCTTACAATAGATTTAAATTAGGCCAATCAATTTATGCTGAATCACTAATTATTTCTGGTGCTATTTCAAATTTTGTGGATAGGTTACTTTATGGTGGTGTGGCAGATTTTATTGTTTTACATTTTAGGCAAATTGCATGGCCTACATTCAATATCGCAGATACGTCTATTTTTATTGGTGTACTGATTCTAATAACAATGAGTTTAGAGAATGAATAAAAATTTATTAATTAATTTATCTACATTAGGTTTTATTGGCCAACTTCCGGCACCGGGAACATGGGCAACCATTTTTACAACATTTTTTATTGTCATGTTCAATAAGTTTAATTTTTCTTTTAATACTTATATTTTGATTACTACGGTTACCATAATTTTATCTATTCTGATTGTTGAAAAAAGTATTTTGTATTTTAAAAATCCTGATCCAAGTGAAATTGTTTTGGATGAAGTAGTTGGTACTTTAATTACTTTTTTGGGTATATCTATTACTCCGATATCGATAATTTTGGGAATAATTTTATTCAGATTTTTTGACATTACAAAACCAATTTTAATATCCAAATTAGAAAAATTACCCGGTGTAGCAGGGATTTTTTTAGATGATATTTTTGCTGCGATAATTTCAAACATACTTCTTAGAATTGCACTTTCCTTATGTATGAATTGTTAGGTAATATTTTTAAAGCGGCATCTTTTGTAATTGCGCCGCCATATTGTAGTTATTGCAAAGAGTGGTTATCAGAAAGATCTGTCTTTTGTGAAGAGTGTGAATCTGCAATAATTCCAATAGTTTCTGAATATATATCTGTCAGAAATTATACAATTCCGATTTTGTCTGCTTCCAATTATCAAGATCCAATAAAAAAATTGATTTTAGCAAAGCTATATTCTAATAGAACTGCAGCACTAAAACTGGGCGAATTGATTTGGAAAAAAACAATCGTTAAAGATTTGGATTTCGATTGTATTGTGCCGGTGCCTTTGCATTGGTCCCGTTTTTTTAAGCGTGGATATAATCAAGCTGAAGTTATTGCTTCTGTTATTTCAAAGAAGAGCAAGAAGCCGCTTTTAAATATTTTAAAAAGAAAAAAAAGAACTACATTTCAATTTCTTTTATCAAAATTAGATAGATCTAAAAATGTTTCTAATGTTTTTGAGTTGCAGAGCAGAAATGTTGAACGTCTTAAAAATAAAAAGATTTTAGTTGTAGATGATCTAATGACAACTGGCGCTACGATTAAAATAGCATGCTTAGAACTCACCAAAGCCAGACCTGCAGATATCAAAGCTGTAGTTGCCTGCAGAGTAGTTTAACTAATTATTTTTTTGCAAGACTAAACTAATGTGTTAAAATGAGATAATTAAAAATTTACCAAAAACATATTCGTGAGAAAGGAAACATAGAATGTCTCTCAAGAAGATAAAAAATTTTAGTTTATCACTTTTAGTTGGTCTAATTGCACTTCCAGGTTGTTCATTTTTAAATAAAAAGGACAAAGAAGAATCAAAAACTATTGTGTCGGGTGAAGTTTTAGTTTCTGCTGATGGAAAACCGATTTTAACTGAACAAGAATTTAACGAATTTCTAGATCAAGCAGCGGAGGCAGATCCTCAGGCAAAAATGATGTTGTCGATGATGCCAGAAGCAATTAGAGAGCAAGCACTAGAAGTTAAAAAACGCGCTGCAACAATTTCTGAATGGGCAAAGCGTGAAGGTGTAAGAGAAACTCAAGAATATAAAAACAAACATAAATTGATTATGCAATCAGTACAAGAATCATTAGACAATGAAGCATTCATGAAAAAACACAAAGTTGAAGTAGCTGATCAAGATGCAAAGACATTTTATGAGGAAAATAAAACAAAAGATCCACGTTTCATGATTTCACAAGCGGGAACAAAAACATTCGGTGTCGAATTTGCGTCTAAAGAAAAAGCTGATGAATATCTAGAGAAGATAAAAAACAAAATTTCTTCTATAGAAAAAGATGCTGAATCTAAAAAACTTAAGACAAGAGATTTTGGAATAATTAATACAGAATCTTATGCTCCTAAAGCAATAAAAGATGCCATACTAAAAGCAAAAGTTCCATCAGTTCAAGTTATTAAAGAAGACAATAAATTCTGGGTAGTTGCTGCATTGAGCAAAGAAAATGCTAAGTACCATGCTTTTGATGATATAAAAGATGGCATTAAGCGTATGTTAGAGCAACAAAAAATGGAAAAGATGATGGAAGAAGAGCTTCCAAAATATGAACAGAAATTCAATATCAAAGTTAACGAAGGTTATGTAAAAGATCTTAAAGAAAAGAAAGAAGCAAAAGAGAAAGAGCTGAAAGAACAATTTGAAGCTTCACAAAAAGCACAAGAAGCTCCAAAAAATAAGAACAATAAAAATGTTAAAGAGTTGGCGCAGGCACAACCAACATCAGCTGCTGCGTAATAAAAAGAAATAACAGAGATAGAAGGGCTAGTGAAAACTAGCCCTTCTGTTTTAACTTAATTTGACATAGTTGGGTTTTTAGCCATATTCGTATCAAATGATGTTGGATTTTTGACCACCAACTTAGCAATTTATGTTGGATTTTTGACCATATGAAGCGATTTATAGATCATTACCTTAAAGAATGGAAAGAACAGAGCGGGTTTAGGCCTCTGCTTCTAAGGGGAGCGCGGCAAGTTGGTAAAACATATGCAGTAAGAGAATTGGGCAAGCAATTCGATAATATTGTAGAACTGAATTTAGAACTTAATCCAGAATTGAAAGCTATTTTTAAACATAACTTAGATCCGCATAGAATTATAAGAGAGATTTCCTCTGTCAAATTTCAGCAGATTGTTCCAGGTAAAACATTATTATTTTTCGATGAGATTCAAGCAGAGCCGCAGGCGGTTACAGCATTGCGTTATTTCTATGAAATGATCCCCGATTTGCATGTTATTGCGGCTGGATCTTTGTTAGACTTTGCAATCGAACAAGTTGGAATTCCTGTTGGACGTGTTGAGTTTCTTTATATGTATCCGCTCTCTTTTTTAGAGTTTTTATATGCATCAGGAGCGAATCTGATTATAAAAGAGATATTGAAGCATGATATTAAAGAACCGATAAGTGAAATTATCCATTCAGAACTTCTAAGATATATAAGTGAGTATTTGGCAATCGGTGGTATGCCTGAAGTAGTAAATTCCTGGAGTAAAGAAAAAAATCCCTTAAAATGTTTTGCGATACATCAAAGATTAGTTGATTCATATAAATATGATTTCACTAAGTATGCAAAAAAATTTCAGATAAAATATCTCGATATTTTATTGCCTGAAATACCCAGACAAATGGGCAAGAAATTTAAGTATAGCGCTGTTGAAGGTGATTTTAGAAAAAGAGAACTTTCGCCTTGTTTGGATTTATTGGTTACTGCAGGAGTAATAAATAAAGTTTATCATACTGCAGCTCAAGGATTGCCATTGGGAGCTCAAGTTCATCCGGATGATTTTAAGATTATTTTTTTGGATGTTGCTTTAGCTCAATCTTTATTGGGATTAAATTTGGGAGAATGGCTTATAGATCCCGATCAACAATTTGTTAACAAAGGTGAAATTGTTGAGGCATTCATAGGACAAGAAATATTGGCATATTCCAATCCTATACAAAAAAAACAGTTGTATTACTGGTTGCGTGCGGAGCGCACATCCCAAGCAGAAGTTGATTATATCACTAATATAAAACAAGATATTATACCTATTGAAGTAAAAAGTGGTGCTGGAAGTACACTAAAAAGTATGCGTATATTTTTAGAGACACATGAGTTATCAAAAACGGGAATAAGATTTTCTACGCAAAATTATTCCGCATATGAAAATATCTTTTCTTATCCATTGTATGCTGTTTGTTCGGCTCTTAAGAGTGAAATTGCTGAAAATTTATTAAAAAGCTAGTTTTTATGGTATCTTAAACATAATAATTTGATTTTCTTAAACTAAGCTTTTTTAACAATATGAAATTTAAACTTCTAATTTTATTAATCACTATTTCGATTTTAAAACCTGAAGACAAACAGCAATCTAAATCAACAAAAACTGAACAGGTTGGTTCAAAAAAATTGATTCTTATTGATCGTATAGAAGCGGTAGTTGCCGAAGGTGACCAAGTAAAAGTTGTAACAAGTTTGGATGTTGCAAGAAGAGGTTATGACGGGACTACGTATTTGGTTCAGGATCTTGTAAATGAAGATTTGCTAGAAATTTTGGGTGATAAATTTAAAATTAATGTTGATGACAAAGATGTAACTAGATATTTGCAAAAAATGAATGCCTCAGAAACTCAAATGAAAGCAATTGCTCAAGCAAATGGTTATGCAACTTTATCTGAATTATATGAACAATTCAAAAAAACATTCAAAGCACAATCTGCATTAAGTTTTAAAACACAATCAGAACTTGTTTTTTCTGAAGACGTGATTTTACAATATTGCAAAAATAATCCACAAATTAGAGAAGCAAATTATATTCTACAAATGAGTTTTGTTCCGTTTGTTGATTCATCGAAACAAGATGAATTAAAAAATGAAATTCAAAAATACATCAAACATGAGCCAAACAAGATTTCTGTTGATTGGGATGCGCCAATTACAATTTTGAAAAACCAAGTTTCTAAGGAAAATAGTTTTATATTTGATATGAAAGATGGGCAAATTTATATTAAAGATATGCCTCAAGGTTTTTCTCTTTTTAAAATGATCAAAAGTTCTCCTGAATATGAGGTTACACTAGAAGAAAGAAGACTGGAGATTGTTAATATTTTAAGAAATGAAAAATATGAAGAAGTTGTTAAAAAAGTGGTTCAAGAATTACGGAACAATGCACTTATTTTAACGCCATCTTTTGATATATATCCAATTCCGGAATTAAATTAATTTTGTTCTTTGTCCTGTAATTCAGCTTGAAGATTAAGTGTTTTTTCTATTAATCGAGATTTGTGGTTTTTTAAATCAGGCTTTGAATTAAAGTAATTATTTAAAAGTTCTTCCAAAGACATTTCTACTCTAGTTCCCATTCTTAAATTTCGTTGTTCAAGCTCGCGTATTGGAATAATTCCAACTATGTACATGGCCTTCGAACATTCTTGTTGAATTTTGCGTAAATTGACAGAATCCTTTAATGAATTTGGTAAGTAGTAGAGAATTTTTAGGATGGCATTTTCAATATTATATTTTTTGATTTCAGAAATAATCTGCTCTGTTTGATCTTCATCAACAAATTCGGAGTCGTTTTCTTGAGGTTTGCTCTGTCCTTTATCTTTTATTTTTACTTCAATTTGTATAAAAGGTCTTGTTGGAGTTTTTATAAATTCATATGAGGCTTTATTTTTTTCAGGTATTTTTACAAGACAAAATCCCTTTTCTTCTTTTCGCTCTCCAAAATCTACACGCTCAACAGAACCAGAATAAACAATTGCAGGATATCCATTCTTATTTAAATTTTGGTATCTGTGTAAGTGTCCTAGGGCAACATAATCGAAGGGTTCGATTGCTAATTGTGAAGGTAAAAACAGTGGGTCGTTTCCATAAACTGCACGTTTTTCTGAGCCAGAAAAAACTCCCGAACTTACAGTTAAATGACCGCATAAGATAGATGGAATCTTTGGATTAAGCTTGCTGGCAAAATCTGAAATAATAGAACTTACTTTTTTTGAAATTGTGTCAATTATTTCAGTTGCAGATTTAAAAACGTATTTATCTGAAATTGTAATATTTGTTCTAGAAGGCCAAGGAATTGCAACTACTTGAATAGGCCCATTTTTTGAATTTATTGTTAATGATTCTGGTTTTGAAATTACATGAAAACCGTCGATTGGTAGATTGCCAAATACGTCGAGCGCTGTGGCCTTTCCAAAACTTAAAGAACTATCATGATTTCCAACAACAATAACTACTGGAATATTATTTTTATATAATCTAAAAAAACATTCCATGAGAAGTTTTTGTTGTGTAGGACTTGGATTTGCAGTTTTGTATGCATCACCAGCAAACACAAATAGATCAATTTTTTCTTGAATGCAAAAATCGATACAAAAATCCAATGCATTCTTAAAATCTAAAAGGCGAGTATGTACGCCGCTCTTTTGATCTATCTTGCCATAATTTTCCATTCCGAAATGGATATCAGCCGTATGAACAATTTTAATCACCATTCCTCCATTCATCCTGAAGCTATGTCGAAGGATTCGAGCGTTTGTGATTATTCTTTTTAACTAAAAACTGCTCATTTTCATCAGCTTTTTTTTTACTTGTCGACCGTAGCTTTAGCGAAGTCGGATGATATTTTTTAGCATAATTTTCTTTATTTATTTGTTTTGATCTAGCAACGGCAAAAGCATTGTCAGGAACATCTTCGGTAATTACAGAACCTGCTGCTGTAAAAGTTCCTTTACCCAATGTTACAGGTGAAATTAAACTGGTGTTACTCCCAATAAAAGCGTTATCTTTGATATGAGTTTTGTTTTTTTTATAGCCATCAAAGTTTGCTGTTATAGTTCCAGCACCAATATTTACATTGTTACCTACAAATGCATCGCCAATATATGCCAAATGTTTAGCTTTTGTATTGCTGCCTAAGCTGCTATTTTTTATTTCAACAAAATGTCCTGCAACTGCACCATTTCCTATTATACTGTTGGAGTGTATATATGCAAAATCGCCAACTATTGCCTTTGATTTAATTTGCGAATCTCTGATTATTACGTGTGAATTTAAAATTGCGTCGTCTTCAATAATTGTATTTTCCAAAATTGTGAATGCTGAAATAAAACAATTTTTACCAACTTTTGTATTACCCTTTAAAAGAACTCCGGGACCAACAGACGTTCCTGGACCAATTTCTACTTCCATATCTATGTGAACATGATTTGGAATATCAAATCTAACGCCACTTTCCATCATTTTTGAAATTAGTTCAGTTCTTTGTAGATATTCGACCGCCCATAATTCATGAAACGTATTTACTCCACGTATTTTATCGAATGGAGCATCTAACATTTCAACATTTAAACCTTTTTTGCTTGCTAGTTCAATTAAAGTTGTTAGATAAAATTCTCCTGTTACAGAGCTAACTTTAATTTCATCTATGCTATTTTCTAAAAATTCTCTTTTTACTAAATAGACACCGGCATTTATGCAACATTCATCAATCTTGTTTATTTCATCTGCATCTTTTGCTTCAATAATTTTTAAAATGTTATTTTGTGTTATGACTTTACCGTAGCTATTTTTTGATGGATCAAAATTATGTGCAGTGACAAAGGTAATTACAGCATCACTTTGATAATGTTTTTTACATAAATTTTCAATAATATCTTTTGTTAATAATGGACAATCGCCATTTAAGATTAAAATATCTTTTGATTTCCAATTTGGTTTTGTGCATTCAACAGCATGTCCTGTACCTTTTTGGATAGATTGTAATACAAAATCTATTTTCCATTTTGATTTTTTTTTAATTAATTCTTCAATTTCTTTATTTTGGAATCCTACAACAATTGTCATAGGTATTTTTAGTGATTCTAATAATTTTACGGGAAATAAAATCATTTCTCTGCCGCAGATTTTTTCTAGCAATTTTGATCTTTTAGTATTAAACCTAGACGATCTTCCTGCTGCTAAAACTATCGCTTGTAAATCTTGTTTCATTTTGAGATCCTCCCTAGAGTTATTTTTCTGACATTAAAACTTATCAATTATAAATGTTTATGTCTAAATAAATTTTCATTTTTAATTTAAATAATATTCTTAGGGGTTCCAAAGGTCTGCCGAAAAAGGTAAAATATAAAAATATCATCCTCGCGAGTGAGTAATTAATGCAAAAAATTTATTTCTTAAAATTTTTCGTTTTCATAACATTTTTTAATTTGTCAGCACTGATTGATAATAGGTTTCTGCCATTTTATCATACTGTCTATCTTAGGACCTATGAAAAAAGGTCTAATATAGATTCAAATTTTTTTATGATGTTTGCTCATAAATCTCAGGTTGGTGGCAACTCTGAAGGAAACATATTTGATATTTATGGTAAATATGATCTTTTGCAGATAGGCAGATCCTTAACAGCTGTTGGTAAAACAGATCCACTAAAACCAGAATGGCAAGTAGCCACCGAACTTCCTTTTGATGTTCCAGCTAAGATTGATACCCAAGGTATATGGTTTGGTGCCGAATTTAATTTGAGTAAATGTTTGTATGTTGGTGCAAGAAGTGCATTTTTACATCTAAGTTCAAATCAAAGATTCGATATTTCAGATACAATTACAAATGATTTGCATTTAGATTCTGGCGGTAAAATAGAGCTTGAAATTGAACGCAGGCAAGCAACTGATTTGTTGGGAATTTCAAGTGAGCAGTGGACAGCTAACGGCATTACAGATTTAGATTTATATTTTAGGGTTGGCAAAATTGTAGAATATAATCACAAGTTTAAGTTAATCGATTCAGGTATACTTTTGGGTATACTAGCACCGGTGGGCGTAAAGAGAGATATCTATAATTCTGCATCAATTCCATTTGGTGGTAACGGATTAACGGGTTTATATGCAATGTTAGAAGTTAACCTGGAAGTTATGGAAGATTGGTGGTTTGGTGGTTGGGGCCAGATTGTTCATAGATTTTCAAAAACACAAAAAATGCGAATTCCAGAAAACAAAGAACCACAAAATTATGGAGCGCTTGTTCAAGATGTATTTATCGATCCCGGCTTAACATTCGGTGCATCTGCATATTTTAGAGTTTTGGATTTTCAAAAGGGATTGGGTGGCCTAGCTCAATACACAATTGTTAAACATACTGAAGATGAGTTTCCACATCTTTCTGATAGAACGGTTGCCAATACTTTGGAACAAAATTCTGAGTGGCTTCATGAATACTTTACAGTTGGTTTACTATATGATATGCATCATGCGATACACACTACAAAATATGATCCATACTTGTATGTTAATTTGGATTCGCCGGTCTATTTTTTTGGATCCGAAAACGTCCCAAAAACTTTTCGAGTGTCCTTAGGAATAGAAGTAGTCTTTTAAGAAACAAAAATTAGTTTTAGAAATTGTGAGCATAATAGCCGAAAGAAAAATAAAAAAATGAGCAAGAATGAAAAAAAGAGCAGATTCTTTTTTAATCCAGCAGTGCATTTTAGGAATTTATGGTCAAACGATGTTGCAATAGATTTAGGAACAGCAAATACATTAGTTTGGGTAAAAAATAAGGGGATAATTCTAGATGAGCCTTCTGTTGTTGCGATATCAACCCATAACAATCAAGTTTTAGCTGCAGGAAGACAAGCCAAAGAGATGTTGGGAAGAACACCAGAAAGTATAATTGCTTGTAGGCCATTAAGAGATGGCGTAATTGCAAATTTTGAACTTGCGGAAAGTATGTTGCGCTATTTTATTAGAGCGGCAAATAATAATAAGCGGCCATGGAAAAGACCAAGAATGGTAATAGGAGTTCCTTCTGGAATCACACAAGTTGAATGCCGTGCAGTAAAGGATTCAGCATTGCAAGCTGGTGCCAGTGATGCAAGAACAATTATGGAACCGATGGCAGCTGCAATTGGTGCAGGATTACCTGTTCAAGAGCCTTCAGCAAGCATGATCGTTGATATTGGTGGCGGAACAACTGAAGTGGCGATTATTTCTTTAAAAGACGTAGTTTTTTGTAGATCTGTTCGTGTTGGTGGTGATGAAATGGATAGATCTATTGTTAATTACATCAAGAGAAAATACAACTTGTTGATTGGTGAAAGGACTGCAGAACTAGTCAAAATTGCAATTGGTACTGTAATGGTCGATGGCAAAGTTGAGACGATGGAAGTTAAAGGAAGAGACTTGGTAACTGGTGTTCCAAAAACAATTAAATTTACAAGTCATGAAGTAAATGAGGCCTTGTTAGAAACTATAGCAACAATTATTGATGTAGTAAGAGTTGCATTAGAAAATACTCCACCTGAATTATCATCAGATTTAGTTGATAGAGGGATCATTATGGCTGGTGGTGGTTCTCTATTGCGTGGTTTGGATAAATTGATTTCAAAAGAGACTGGATTACCTGTTCGTATTGCAGATGAGCCACTTTTGTGCGTTGTCAAAGGTGCGGGTAAAGTCTTGGATGAATTTGATATTTTCCATGATACGTTAATGAAATAAGTATCGTATACAATGTTAGAGTTAAACATGAAATTAAATTTAGTTTTGTTTTTGTTGTTGGGTTCTTCTCTATTTGCAGGTGAAATAGATAGTGAAAAGATAGCCGAAGATTTGAGAGGGAAATTTAATAGATTATTGCAGGAAGTCGATCAATTAGATTCTGTTAGTAGGATTCAGGTTTTGCTTGGATTTTTTGGAAGTGTAAAACAGTTGTCTAAGCATGAATGGCCGTATGAAGAGCATTGGATGCAACAAGCTGCTAGTTCTAGAGGAATTTCTTATGAAGATTTGCCAAAACATGGTTATATTATTCCGCCAAGACAGAATCAAAGAGAAAAATTGCTGAACGTGATTTGCCAAGCCGATGAAATTAAACGTGAATTTACTAGAAGCAAGTTATAATGAAAACCCCATCTATTGATGGAATTGATGTCAAAAAGAGATTTGGACAGCATTTCCTTAAAGACAAAAATATTTTAAACAAAATTGTTGATGCTGTTGATTTAAACAAAAATAGTTCGGTGTTTGAAATTGGCGGTGGCAGTGGTTTTTTAACGCAAGTAGTTTTAGAAAGAGATATTGCCCGTTTGTGGGTCTTTGAAATTGATCCAGAATGGGCAAAATATCTTGAGGATAAAATTAAGGATCCCCGTTTAAGAGTATTTTTACAAAATATTTTAGATGAAGATTTCAAGACTTTTGAAGAACATAAACCATGGACTTTAATTTCTAACTTGCCATATCAGGTTACATTTCCGATTTTATATCTTCTTGTTAAGAACGTCGATTTTCTTAAAGAGGGTGTAATTATGATTCAGGAAGAAGTTGCACAAAAAATTTTAAGGACGTATGGCAGAGATTACGGTTTTCCATCTCTTTATTTGCAATATTATTTTAAATGGAAAATGCTTGATAAAATTTCGCCGTCAGTTTTTTATCCGCCACCAAAAGTTTATTCACGTCTTTTGCATTTTGAGCCTAAACAAGATAGGCCGCAAATTTTAGATGAAGATAAGTTTTGGAAATTTATTAAAATGTGCTTTAAGCAACCAAGAAGGACTTTGTTGAACAATTTAAAAACTTCACATTATGATTTGTCTTTACTTGGCGAAGAAACTGTAAAATTAAGAGCGCAACAAATGTCATTAGATGATTTGTTGAATGTGTGGAAAAAACTTAATAAGTAGTTATATTGCTCCCATTTGCATCAAGCGAAATGAAGTATTTGGGTTGTCATCAGAATTAGGCGTATTGATAGAATACTTCAATGCAGTGCGTCCGAATTTGTCTTTGGCATTTATATTTGCACCATAAATTATGAGCTGGTCTATCAAGTCATCAAGTCCTTGATCAGCTGCTTCCATTAAAGGTGTTTTGCCAAGATCATCGCAAATATTTGGATCTGCACCATATTGTAACAAAATTATGGCGATGTCCTCGTGACTGCTTTCTATGGCATATAGCAGTGCAGTTGTTTTGCAAATGTCTTGAGCATTTATAAAACTGAAATAGTTTGGCTTAAAAGCTGCATGAGTGATAAGATTTCTTACATGATTTAAAAGTCCCAATGAGGCAGCTTTCATTAAAGTCGTTTCTCCCGCATAATTTGTTGATGTAACGTCTACATTGTATTGCAATAGTAGATCAGTATAAATGCTGTTATTTGTAGAGATTGATTTTAGTAAGGGTGTTTCACCGGCGTAATCTGCGAGATTTCTATTTGCATTACTGAAAATCAGTGTTAAAACGTTTCCTAATTGATTATTTTCAATAGCGATCATTAAAGGGGTTGACCCATTAGTATCTTGTGCATCCATATTTGCACCTAATCTAATTAGTTCACGCACTATATGATTATTATTTTCTGCGCATGCAATCATTAAAGCTGTTTCACCATCTTCATTTCTTGAATCTATTTCTGTTCCATTATGTAATTCAGATAATATACCACCCATATCATGGTTTTGTGCACATTCATGAATTTGCCCCGAAACTAGATTGAGCGATATTAAAACTAAAGGTATCAAAGTTTTTTTCATATTTCCCCCAATTTGCATAGAATTATATTCTATTTGTAATATTATCACAAATTTGGATTTTGTAAAGGGCTTATTTCTGAATCTGGATATGGCTTTTATTGCTGATTTCTATCTGGGCAATAGTTTAATTTATTGCATGGATCGTGCTTAAAAAAGGCATATTTTTGGGCGGCTTTGCGTGTTTTTTGCTTTAGATCTTTCAGATCAACATTCGGTGTAAAAAATCTCAAAAATTCACTTTTGAGGGCCTGAAATTGTTCATAGGTTATAAAGGGTTCTGTTTCTGACGTTCCTGAGTGTAAATCGCTAACAACAATTTCTTCTTGTAAGGGGTTAATATCTATTGCCATGTCGGTTATCGCATTGAATTTATCTATATATCTTGTTAGCAGTGGCGTAAAAACAACTATGGGCATAGGGTACAAAGGGTAATCTTTTCTATAACCTGAAGCGGACCATCCTAAAATCCATAGTTCGCTGTGACCAGGATTTTGATGATAACCTTTTTTAATTAAAGATTCTGGCGGGCATTTTTTGTTATGCTTTTTGGTGTTTAGTGCTGTCTTGATTACTCCAATCTTTATTTGTTTTAATTTATTCGGTACAACAAAATCTTTTCTTGTGTGAAACTTTCTATGACAAGAAAAAAATTCTGATGATGTATGATCTATTGGTTGTACATAATCTGACGTAGAATAGAAATGATAAATATTTTCAAATATTGGGCTATCGCACAGATGATCTGTGTCTTTTTGAACTGGCATTCCTAATGTTATTAAGTTGATTTTGTGTTGATTTGGTGGTGCAACCTTGCCTATATTTAATGCTACAGTGCCACCATGGCTGTAAGTTATTAAATTGATTTTGGGATTGTAACCTTCGTTTTTTAGTTCGTTTACTAATTGATCAATCTGATTATACAAGTCTAGAGCGGTTTCTTCTCTAATTTTGTAACTCAATAAACCTGACCATCCAAAAGTGTAAAAAATGCTAGGCGCATCTTCAAAAAAACTGTACAGATTTGCAATTGCTGCAGCGCCATTTCCCGGTTCCATTTTATCTAAATCGATCTTTTTAAGACCCAGTTCCTGCACAGCCTGATATTTTTTTAGATAATCACTTTTGCGCATAAATTTGTTAAATGAGGCGTATGGCGTATTAAGAACATCTTGTCCGAGTATTGTTGCTATATTTCTAGCCTTTAAAAATGGCTTGATAGTGCCATGAATAAATATATTTACATTAATTTGATTGGGTAAAATGGATACAAAAAAAAGATAATAGAGTAAATTTATTTTCATGCTTTCAAATAACCCCATTTTGATATTTAATACAATTATAAAACAATTTTATGTGTGTATTAAATATTCGACTATCAATTGCGGTATTTATGGGCTAAATGGAGCGCTTTTGTCTTAGATTTTAGGAAACATAAATGATCTATATTCAGTTTTAATTTAATTGAGCAAAGAAATTTATTGTTTCTTTTGTATCTTTACTAAAAATGGCCAATCTGAATGATTTTGGGCAGTTTATATTTTCTACAAATATGACTTTATTGAGTGTTTCTGAGGGTAAAATCTTGATTGAGTCCCACGAATTTATTGCGTATTGAGAAATTGAATCGGTAATTTTTGTGTTTTTGTCCTTCATGAAATAGCTGCAACATGCAATGGGGATCAACAATTCCCATTGGTACAATATTGCTAAATAGCTTGAAATTCCGGATATTTCCAAGTTTTTCCAATGGCATTTTTTTGCAACATGATAAGGTGCTACAAGTGGTAATGCAGTAGTTTCTGGTGAGAAATAGATTATATTATTTGAATTATTTCTTATAAACAAAATTATTGGCTGTATGCCGCATTTTATGGTGTTTATGCCAAAAATTTCTGAACATTCTTCTGGTTGCAGTTTTTTAACTTTAACAAATATATTATTTTGTTCTTCTTCAAAGTCTGGTTTTGATGCAATAGGCAGTCTTGATAGAGGTTGTACGTTGATAGACTTTTGTATGCATCCAGGCAAAAAAAGTAGCAAAAAATAAAATAAAAAAAACTGTTTTTTCATAACTAAATCTGTTTAAATAATTATTTTTTATAATAGCCTACCCGCGCGTCCGTCGAAGCTCGACTTATCAGTCGTAGTTTTGGCGCAGACGGAAGAGCGAAGTCGGAGCTAAGGCCAAAGAGAGAGCGGATCTTTTTGACACTTTATAACATAAAGTTTAACATGAGAATATAAATTATAAAGCGCTTTTTAACTTAATTTAATATGATTAATGCATTTAAATTTCTATTTGTATTTTGTGTGTTTTCTCTAAAAATACAAGCCACCCTTTTTGATGGCTGGACAGAGTTCAATAAAAGAAATAAAGCTGAACTTTGGAAAACGTTAACAGGGCGCAATTTAAATTCTTCTAAGCGCTCTGCAAATCAAGAAAATTTGCATCCAAACTTTTCTGATGTAATTGGTGGGGTTCCTGAAGAATTTACTTATCTAAAAAAGCAAATCTTAATGGGTAAAGATTTGCCAAAAGGTATTTTGCTGCAAGGGCCTCCTGGCGTAGGCAAAACATATTTGGTGAGTGCATTTGCAGGAGAAACTGGTGCTAAAATCTTTCCAGTCTCGACATCGCAATTGATGGGAAATTATGTTGGTGATGGGCCAAGAAATATCAAAAGTGAATTTGATAGAGCGCGAAAATATGCAAAAGATACAAATCAGCCAGCCATTATATTTTTTGATGAATTTGATGCTATTGGAAAGCGCTATGAAAGTGAAACAAATTCTGCGGTAGCTCAAGAATCTAAAAAGACGATTAATGAATTACTTGCTCAAATGGATGGCTTTAATAAAGATTCTAAACTTATTGTTATTGCGGCTACAAATCAGCCTGATTTAGTTGATGAGGCTTTAAAAAGGCCTGGAAGATTAGATTTTGTTGTTTCAATTGATTTACCTGACGAACAAAAGAGAGCTCAAATTTTGGATTATTATATTAAAAATAACAGCCAAAATATTATCGATCAGTTTACAAATACCAAGGAATTGGCACAACTTACCGGTGGTTTTAATTGTGCAGATTTAAAACAATTAGTTATAGAAGCAAGTTTGAGCGCCAAAGGCCGAGATAGTTATTTGGTTATGCAGGAAGATTTTATTTCTGCCATAAACTCACGCAAAAAAACAAAGAAAATTAATTTTAAGGAGCAAGCAGAAGCTGGAAAAATCACATTCAAAGATATTATCGGTGGAGTTCCAAGAGAAATTTTAGATTTAAAAGCATTCTTAGAAAATGATGCAGCCTTTAAAGCTGTTGGTGCAACAAGGCCG
>Ga0155637_193_pt1 | contig 18936 bp, 23 predicted proteins | sample RifCSPhighO2_12_FD_107294 | JGI IMG/M metagenome (GOLD analysis project Ga0155637, IMG submission 107294) | candidate division TM6 bacterium RIFCSPHIGHO2_12_FULL_32_22
ACTTTGCCTTTTTGCAAAACAAAACCAAAAATTGACCCGAATAAAAGCGCACTCAATATAGATAAAATTTCCATCAACTTTTCCTTCTATAGAATAGAAATGCTGTTACAATTCCCGAAGCGAATAAGCTACACATAAAAATCCAACCTGAATAGGTCATCAAGATACCTTCAGCTATTGCTTTGCCTGAAGTACAACCTCCTGCAATTCTTGCGCCAAAAAGCATAATTGCGCCGCCTATAAATGCGCCTATAAATCTAACTATTTTTGATGAACCAAAATTATCTTTCCATAATGAAGGGACATATTCTTTTTTAAAATCGCCTGATAAAAATACTGAAATAGAAGCTCCAATTAAAATTCCAATTACAAAAAAAGTTTGCCAATTTAATAGTGAAACAAATCCGGAGAAATATTTATTAAAATATGCTGAATTTTTGACGTAATTTGGAACAAAGAGATTTTCTATGGCTGCCGCCAATCTAACAAATGTTGTAGAAGTTCCTGGAAGCTGTTTCACTGTTAACCAAGTAACGCCATATAGAAAGCCTATACACATGCCGGCCCATCGCGCCGGCCATGATACTTTCTTGAAGATATTCATAATTTCCCAGATTTTTATTATACTTTATATATTATGAATAATATTAAAGAATACATTAAAAGCAATAATTTGGTGCAGCCAAATAGCACAATTTTAGTAGGCCTTTCGGGCGGCCCGGATTCGGTATGCCTATTACACATTCTTTTTAGCTTAAAAGATGAGTTAAACTTAAATTTAGTTGCAGCTCATTTAGACCATGAATGGAGAACAGAATCTTCTAAAGATGCAGAATTCTGCAAAAAATTGTGTGACAAGCTAGATATAAAATTAATTGTAGAACAAGCATCTAATTTAGACAAAGAGTTTAAAGATGTTGGCTCAAAAGAAGATCTCGGTAGAAAAATGCGCCGTTATTTCTTTGAAGAGAGCGCAAAAAAAGTTTGTGCAAATTTTATTGCATTAGGACAACATCTACAAGATCAAGAAGAAAATTTCTTTATTAGATTAATTCGTGGCACAAGTTTAAGTGGTTTAACAGGTATTAAAGCTAAAGATGGTATTTATATTCGTCCATTAATTGATATAAAAAAAGAAGAGATTCTAAATTATCTTAAAAAACATAATTTAGAATTTGTTACCGATGTTAGCAATATTGATGAAGCTTATTTAAGAAATAGGATCAGAAAAAAAGTTATTCCAGCATTAAATGAATGTGATTCAAGATTCGATGAAAATTTTTTAAGAACATTACACAAATTGCAGGAAGCTGATACTTTTATAGAAAAAATAGTAGAAAATTATATAGAAGAAAATCTTGATATTAAAAAATTATTAAGTTTAGACAATTATTTGCAAAAAAGAATTTTATTAAGATGGTTGATTAATTCAAAAGTTCAATTTAATATCTCAGAGAGTTTTTTAGATGAAATTCTGAAATTTCTAAAATCAGAACATGGCGGCAAACATCAACTACATGAAGAATGGTTTATTGAAAAGAAACAGAATTTTGCAAATATAAAAAAGAGAGATTGATGAAATATTATTTAGTTATTTTATTATTTTTTAGTATTTATGCTCCACCAAAAAAAGATCTATCAATAGTTGTACCAACATGCAAAGCACAGGCACCCAGAGAAAGAGATTTGCCTGAAAAAATGGTAATTGTTGTGCCAGCTGAACCGTATAAAGATTTTTTTACTGATTTTGATACTGTATTAAAAATAATAGAACAAAAAGAAGCTCAATCTTCAAAATATATAGAAAGGTTTATAGAAATTTATGCAATCGATAGTCGCCTCTCTCATTGTCTAGAGCAATTTAAAATTACCTCTTATATATATAAAAATGCTGAAGCTTCTGCATACTTTGTTCTAAATGCTATAGAAAAGCATGAAAATAAATCTGTTGAGTTAATTCAAAATTTTTTGCTTAGCTATCCACATCTTGCAGCTCACTATATGATTACATTCAGATATCATGCTATTCAACATAATAATTTTGAAGTATTAGGATATTTTGGGCGATTTGTATCTAAGCCTAGAAAACGAATACGAACTCTGCCAAAAAGCAGCCGGCCATTACAAATTCCAAATCAATTTTAAAAATTTGCTTTTTCAAAGCTTTAAATATTATCTTGTCACCATGACAAATAAAATAATATTTTTATTATTTAATATTTATTTAATTAAATGCGGAGAAATAGGACCATATCAAACAACTTTTGATGAATGGGACCTGATCATAGAAGAGATAAAGAGTAATCATCATGATTGCTTAGATAATTTAAAAGCGTTTATAATGCTACACAAAAAAGAAGGTGATAATATTAATCACATGTTACATACATTTTTTTATACCGCTATAATGCATAACAATAGGGATATAAAAGATTACTTCAGATATACCTTTTATGATTGGTATATGTTATTAGAGAAAATAGAAAGTTGTCATCCAGATTGCCTAGCCAACATTCATAGATTTGTAAGATTGCATGCTATACAACGAGATGATATTCAGCAGGTGCTTAAAACATTTTTGCAAACTGCCATAACCTATCAAAATCATGAGGCAAAAGTTTATTTATCAAATGTGCTACACGTTAGACTTGAAACCCCATAATTTATTAATTTCCTGTGATCCATTTTAAAATAACAACTGGAACCATAGGCAAACATACACAACAGCCACCAATCAAATTTGATTGATCAGGATGCTCCTTGGCGAATCTTATTGATTGCCTAACTTTTGCCATTTTAGACGGCTGAGATTGATATCTTTCCGGTGTCGCATGTAATGATACAAGCACCATTAAACTTAATAGATATTTACGCATAATAATTCCTCCAAAAAACTAGTTACTAGCAAATCCTAGTCCCAATACAACCATTGGAATAGCTAGCATTAGAACTGGAATGCATTTGTCACATTCACTATCTTGATCATCAGGACTAGTTGGATTCTTTGACAGATTTCTTAGATCATCTACATCGCTTTTTCTAATTTTCATATTAGGCAAAGCAGTTGATCTATCTATTTTTTGTTCTTTTAATTCTTTTATTAGATTTACAGGATCACTTGCAGATCTTCTTCTAAATCGCATTTCACCAGCATTTAATCCACAACTAATTAAAAATGGAAATAAAAGTATATATTTCTTCATATTTATAACATCCTCTAAAAATATAAAAATACCATTTAAATATACCAAAAACTTCTAATTTATCTAGCAAATACATATAAGCAATCCATTAATGTCTACACCCTTTTATGAATTTTCCTACACATTAAAGTTTTTCTCCTGCGTGCGTTCTTTCATGTTGTTGTAAATTTACTAATTGCGCCGCCGCATATCTACATCCTAAATATGCGCATTTAAATGGTTTTTCTCCTGTGTGTGTTCTTTCATGTCGTTGTAAATTTACTAATTGCGCCGCCGCATATCTACATCCTAAATATGCGCACTTAAATGGTTTTTCTCCTGTGTGTGTTTTCTCATGAGCCTTTAAAGCTGATTTCTGAGAAAAGCTCGAATTACAAGCTTTAAAGCCACATGCAAATGGTTTTTCTCCAGTGTGCGTTCTTTTATGTCGTTGTAAATTTACTAATTGCGCCGATGCATATCTACATCCTAAATGTGCGCACTTAAATGGTTTTTCTCCTGTGTGTGTTCTCATGTGAGTTGCTAAATTAAGCGTCATTTTGCCACATATGCAACACGGCTTTTTTCCTTTTTGTTTTAATTTCTTGGCTGCATGTACGATTCCAAAATCTAATGGCTGCAAATTTAAATCGTGTAAATTTCCCCAATATGCTGAACCTGATTCATCAAAAGCGTCTTCATTAACAGATGGCCCAGCAGTATCTTCATCGTATATACCTAATAAATCTTGAAATGAGATATGTTCATTAAATTGCGCCTCAAAATCTATACCATCTAACATTTCACCAAATGATCTTTTATGAGATAATTCTGCACCAACTAATGGCAAAAATAATAAATTTATTAAAATTTTTTTCATAATTCCCCCAAATTTTCGTGATATCTTTTTATATGTTTTTGCAGCACTTCTAATCTAGTTGTTTCATGATCACAATATTCACATTTGAATGGCTTCTCTGTATGCATTCTTTCATGATGTTTTAATCGTATTAATTGCGCTGCTGCATAGCTACATCCCAAATATGTACACTTATATGGCATTGTATGTTTTTTTTCATGTGCTTTTAAATATGATTTCGCAGAACAACTAAAATCGCATCCTTCAAAGTTACATTTAAATGGCTTTTCTCCTGTATGTACTCTTTCATGGCATTTCAAAAGTTCTTTACCTGATGTAGCATAATCACACCCCTCAAAGTTACATTTAAATGGCTTTTCTCCTGTATGCGTTCTCATATGTACTCGCAAGTTTGATTTCACAGAACAACTAAAATCACATCCTTCAAAGTTACATTTAAATGGCTTTTCTCCTGTATGTACTCTTTCATGGCGTTTCAAATGTCCTTTACTTGCTGTAACATAATCACACCCTTCAAAGCTACAGCTATATGGCCTTGTATGTTTTTTTTCATGTGCTTTTAAATATGATTTCGCAGAACAAGTAAAATCGCATCCTTCAAAGTTACATTTAAATGGCTTCTCTCCTGTATGCATTCTCACATGTACTCGCAAGTTTGATTTCACAGAACAACTAAAATCACATCCTGGAAAGTTACATTTAAATGGCTTTTCTCCTGTATGCATTCTGATATGTTTCTTTAAATCTGAACTTTGAACTGATGCATAATCACAATCAGGCCAATTACATTTATATGGCCTTTCTCCTGTATGTATTCTCATGTGATTAATTAAATTAAATACCATTTTGTTGCATTCTAAACAGCACTCTTTTTTATCACGTTTTCTTAATTTCTTTGTTGTTTGTACTATTCCAAATTCTAATGGCTTTATATTTAAATCAGGTAAAGCTCTTCCCCAAAATGATGGATCTGATTCATCAAAAGCGCCTTCATTAACGTAAGCAGGCCCAGCAGTATCTTCATTGTATATACCTAATAATTCTTGAAATGACGGTCCATTAAGTGGCAATTGCGCATTCAAATCTATATCATCCAATTCACAACTAGCCATTTCATCAAATGATCTTTTATTAGACTCAGATAATTCTGCGCCAACTAATGGCAAGAACAGTAAACTTATTAAAATTTTTTTCATAATTCCCCCAAATCAACTGTATGCCTTTTTTCATGACATTTTAAATTTGCTAATCGCGCTGCTGCATAGATACAATATGCACACTTAAATGGCTTCTCTCCGGTATGCGTTCTTTCATGTACTTTTAAATTTGATTTCATAGAAGAACTAAAATCACATCCTAGATAATTACATTTAAATGGCCTTTCTCCCGTATGCCTTCTTTTGTGTACTCGTAAGTGTGATTTTACAGAACAACTAAAATCACACCCTTCAAAGTCGCATTTAAATGGTCTTTCTCCTGTATGCGTTCTTTCATGGCATTCTAAAGTTGATCTACGTGCTGCAGCATACTCACATCCTTCAAATCTGCATTTGAGCGAATTTTCTCTGTGTGTTCTCATGTGATGTGCTAAATGAAGTATCATTTTGCCACACATGCAACACGGCTTTTTTTCTTTTTGTTTTAATTTCTTAGCCGCTTGCACCATTCCAAAATCTAATGGCTGCAAATTATTCCCCCAATATGCTGGATCTGATTCATCAAAAGCGTCACCTAATAACTCTTGAAATGATGGTTCATCAAAAGGCAATTGATCATTTAAATCTATACCGTTCAATAATCCATCACCAGTCATTTCATCAAATGATCTTTTATGCGATCCATTTTCATTTAATTCTGCGCCAACTAATGGCAAGAACAGTAATATTATTAAAATCTTTTTCATAATTCCCCCAAATCAATTATGCCGCCTTTTTATATGTTTTTTTAAAGTTGACTTATGTGTTGCAGCATAATTACACCCTTCAAAACTACATTTATATGGCGTTTCTCCTGTATGTGTTCTTTCATGGCATTCTAAAGTTGATCTACGTGCTGCAGCATACTCACACCCTTCAAAACCGCATTTAAATGGCTTTTCATATGTATGTGTTGTAATGTGTTGTTCTAAATGTGATTTTGTTAAAAAGCCACGGTCACAAACATAGCAGTTAAATGGCCTTTCTCCCGTGTGCGTTCTCATGTGAGCTGATAATCTAAACAGCATTTTGCCACACATGCAACACGGCTTTTTTTCTTTTTGTTTTAATTTCTTAGCCGCTTGCACCATTCCAAACTCTATCTGTAAAGTGTTTCCCCAAAATGCTGGAGCGAATTCATCAAAATCGTCTTTATTAACGTAAGCTGGCCCAGCTGTATCTTCATTGTATATACCTAATAAGTCTTGAAATGACGGTCCATTAAGTGATTGCGCATTCAAATCTATATCATCCAATTCACAACCGATCATTTCATCAAATGATCTTTTATTAGACTCATTTAATTCTGCGCCAACTAATGGCAAGAACAGTAATATTATTAAAATCTTTTTCATAATTCCCCCAAATCAACTGTATGCCGCCTTTTTATATGACGTTTTAAATGTGCTAATCGCCCTGCTGCATAGCTACATCCTAAATGTGTACATTTAAATGGCTTCTCTCCCGTATGCGTTCTCTCATGAGCCTTTAAAGCTGATTCTTGAGAAAAGCTCGAATTACATCCTTCAAAGTCGCATGCAAATGGCTTTTCTCCTGTATGCGTTCTTATGTGTCGTTGTAAATTTATTAATTGCGCCGCTGCATACCCACATCCTTCAAAACTACATTTAAATGGCCTTTCTCCTCTGTGCATTCTTTCATGAGCTTTTAAAGTTGATTTAGATGCTGCAGCATACTCACATCCTTCTTCGCTACATTTAAATGGCCTTTCACCTGTATGCATTCTCTCATGAGCCTTTAAACATAATTCCCGAGAAAAGCTCGAATTACAACCTTCAAAGTCGCATGCAAATGGCTTTTCTCCTGTATGCGTTCTTTCATGTAGTTGTAAATTTATTAATTTTGCCGCTGCATAGCTACATCCTTCAAAACTACATTTAAATGGCCTTTCTCCGGTGTGCGTTCTCATGTGAGCTGATAATCTAAACAGCATTTTGCCACATATGCAACACGGCTTCTTTTTTTCTTTTTGTTTTAATTTATTAGCCGCTTGCACAATTCCAAATTCTAATGGCTGCAAATTTAGATCTAATAAATCATTAAAATCGCCTTCATTAATAATGTAAGCAGGCCCAGCAGTATCTTCATTGTATATACCTAATAATTCTTGAAATGACGGTCCGTTAAGTGATTGCGCATTCAAATCTATATCATCCAATTCACAACCGATCATTTCATCAAATGATCTTTTATTAGACTCATTTAATTCTGCGCCAACTAATGGCAAGAACAATAAACTTATTAAAATTTTTTTCATAATTCCTCCAAATTATTCTTCACCTAACATTTCAACTACTTGTCTATGTTTTTTAGTGCGTAGATGACGTGGATAATTAGTTCTAGTCACTACCGCCTTACAAATGGCACAGTATCGTTTTTCTAAAGCTTTCTTGATGTAACTCGTCAATTCTTGATCAACGGAAAATTTAATAAAATGATCATCCAGAAGGTGATCGCGAAGACTATTTTTATACAAAAATTCTTTTCCACAATTACATATATAGACATAGCCATTTGTAGAAGATTTTCGTGATATTTTAACAACTGGACCTAAATCGAGATACATAAGTTCTGGCGTTTCTCCATAAAAAGCTTCATCAAAGAATGATAGCGATTCATTTAATTCAGCTCCGATTAACGGCACAAACAGTAACGCTGTTAAAATATTTTTCATAATTCTCCCAAATCATTCTCACCTAACATTTCAGCTGCTCGTTTATGCTTTTTAGTTCTGCTGTGAATTAAATAGGACCCTCTTACAAATTTCTTATCACAAATTTTACACTCATATGATTTTTTTATATGTACACTTTGATGTCTTTTTAAATTTGCCTGTTCTAAGGTTTTGTAATCACAATTTTCATAATCGCATTTATAGAAATTATCAATCATATGCTTTTTAATATGATAATCAAAAGAACGCTTATTCAAAGTTGAATAACTACAAAATTGACAATTGTAACCTTCTTGAGCAAGACAAACATAATAATGATCATTTTCAAGATGATTATAGCAACTTGCCTCATACAAAAATTCTCTGTCGCAGCTTTCAAAAGGGCATTTAAATATTGTAGATTTCTTTTTTATGGCCACTGGTTTTAAATCTGGTTTTGAATAATGCAAATTCGGCGTTATAGATTCAGTCCCTAAATCAAATAGATCATCTGCCGGACCAGCATAAATTTCACCATAAAATAGCCCTAAAAGATCACTATGCATATCATCAGCCAAGTTACCTGAACTTTCAGCTCCGACAGCTGGCAAGAATAATCCAATAAAAAATAATACTCTTTTCATAATATCACCCATATTTGTTTCTATTTGTAATTATAGCAATATAGAGCAAAATTGCAAGGGGTAATTTTCTTATAAATAGTATAAAAATTATGGTAGGATAAGAGATCAAATTTAGGGAGTAAGTGATGACTAATACCTATAACAGTAACAGAACACTCATAATCTGCTTAATTATAGCCCTAATTTTACACCTTTTGGTCTCATTGACCCTATTTATCAAGTTCCAGGCAAAAAATAGTGATCAAACCAAGCCAGAAGAACTAACCAGGTTAAAAGAGCTTTTGGATCCCAAAAAAGAGGTTTCGAGCCTTAAACCGTCACCCTTTGCAGCACCTGTAGTTTTCTATGATGAAGATGATGAAGAGGCACCCCAAGAACCAACAAAAGAAGTCAAACCCCAGATAGAAGCAAAAGTCAAATCCAAAGTAGAAACAAATATCCAAAAAACAGTAAAAAATATTGAAAAAAAGAGCCAAGAAATACAAAAAAAGATAAAAGAAAAAATTAAAAAATCTGACCCTAAAAGTGAAAAATTGGTTATAGAAACTATGCCAAATCTGGAAACTGTAGAAATTAGTGAACCTGAAATTAAGGCCGAAGAGATTAATATTGAAGAATTTGTGCCTCAAATAGAGACTAAGCCTCTCTCTGCCGCTGAAAAATTAATTGAATCGCGCAGAAAGACATCTGTTGAAGCTGCATCACAACTGGCTAAAATCACACAGGGATTTGTAAATTATATGAAGGAAGAAGGAAATAACCAATTCTTGGAAAGACAGGGCAACGGCAAATTTGATCCACATGAAGCTAAATTAATAAGTTATTATAACAAAATTATATCATTCTTCCATAAAGCCGCTCGCATGAATAATTCAACTTTTAATGATATAGTTTCACGATTTGTTAATATGAATCCTAGCGTAAGAAGAATTGAAGTAGGCCTAAAATTAATTATAAAAAAAGATGGTCGCTTGGAAGATGTAATTGTGGTCTATAGATCTGGATATGATGATTATGATAGACATATCATAAGAACATTTGAAAATGCAGCGCCATTTCCACCCGTTCCAGATCATATATCAAAAGATGAGTTAGCTTTCCCAATAGCAATTTATACGCCATTGGAAAGACCAATATTTTCATTAAACATAGGTTAAAAAAATGGCAAAAATAATAATAATTGGTGCAGGATTAACAGGACTTTCAACCGCATATCATCTAGAAAAAAATAAATTTGACGATTTTGAAATTTATGAAAAAGAAAATGAAGTTGGCGGATTATGCCGATCAGTAAAACAGGATGGCTTTACATTCGATTATACCGGTCATCTTTTGCATATCAATGACATATATTTTGAAAAATTTATCAAAAATACAATTTCTAAAGAAAATATGAATAATATAATTAGAAGATCTTTTATATTTTCTAATAATGTTTATACAAAATATCCATTTCAAATAAACCTAAAAGGATTGCCTACTGATATAATTGCTGAATGCATAGAAGAATATGTAAATAGAAAAGTAGAAAAAGAGCCAAAAAATTTTTTTGATTGGACAAATTCTACTTTTGGAAAAGGATTTTCAAAATATTTCTTTATACCATTTCAGAGCAAAATATTTGATTATGATATAAAAAACATTTCATCTTCATGGACCGGTAGATTTGTGCCAAAAACATCTTTAAAAGAGATGATAATTGGCGCTATTGAAGATTCTAATGAAGCTATAGGTTATAATTCAAGCTTCTATTATCCAAAAGAAAATGGCATTCAGTCTTGGATAAATAATATAGAGATAAAAAAAGAGATAAAACTAGAACATGATGTTGAAAAAATTAATATAAAAAATAAAGAAATTCTATTTAAAAATGGAATAGTAATAAAATATGATTATCTAATTACAACTATGCCATTAGATATTTTATTAAACAAAATTAATTCTACAAAATTTGATAATGCTAAAAAAAATTTGAAATGCAATTCAGTTATAAATTTTAATTTAGGAATTAACAGAAAAGAGCTCTCCGATAAACATTGGATTTATTTTCCTGAATCTCAATTTCCATTTTATAGAATAGGATTTCCACATAATTTTTCTGAAAATATGGTTCCTAAAAATTGCAGCTCTTTATATGGTGAATTTTCATTTGTAGATAAAGATCAAAAATATATTAAAGAGAAATTAGATAATTCTTTAAGTTCTATAAAAAAATTACTGAAAATAAAAAACTCTGAAATTCTAACTGAAAAAACGATATTTATAAAACATGCTTATGTAATCTATAATTTATGGCGTGAAAAAAATTTAAAAAAATTATTAGCTAACTTAAAAGAAAATGATATTTTTTCGGTAGGAAGATATGGTGAATGGAAGTATTCTAGCATGCAAGAAGCAGTATTAGATGGCAAAAATGTAGTCGATTCAATTTTGATTAGACCAGCGAAAACAACTTATGAATTTGAAACAGAATTTACAAAAACTCAACAATTACAAAAATAAAAATATTTTAGTAACCGGAGGCGCCGGATTTATTGGATCTCACATTGTAGATCTGCTTTATAAATTTGGTGCAAATATTAGAATTCTAGATAATCTTTCTGCCGGAAAATTAGAAAATTTAACAAATTCTAAATTTGAATTTATCGAAGGTGATATTTCTAATTTTGAAACGTGTTTAAAAGCCACAAAAAATATTGATTTTCTGTTTCATTTAGCAGCACTAGTTTCTGTAGAAGAATCTATAATTGATCCTCTAAAATGTAATCAAATAAATGTAACAGGGACATTAAACCTATTAGAAGCTTCAAAAATTAATCACGTTAAAAAGTTTATTTTTTCTTCTTCTGCTGCTGTATATGGAGCTAGCAACGATATATTAGATGAAAAATCTATATGTAACCCTATATCCCCATATGGATTATCAAAACTCATTGGCGAACAATACACTAAATTATTTTCAAAACATTTCCAAACTATTTCACTTAGATATTTTAATGTATTTGGGCAAAGACAAGATCCTAGCAGCCACTATTCTGGCGTAGTTGCAAAATTTAGACGATGTATAGAAGAGAATCTAGATATAACTATTTTTGGAGATGGAAATCAGACTAGAGATTTTATTGATGTTACATTAGTTGCTCAAGCTAATTTAGCATTAGCTTTAACAGATATTAATAATGAATCGTTTAACGTTGCCACAGGAAAAAGCATTTCTCTTCTACAATTAGTAGAAAATCTAAAAAAAGATTTTCCAAATTATAAAAGAGAAATCCAATTTAAACCGGCAAGAAATGGTGATATCAAATTTTCTTACGCTTGCACAAAAAAGCTAAATTCTATTTTAGAGATTTAACTAATTCTTTTGCAGCAGCCGGATCCTTTTTGTGAAAGTTGCGCAAATGTCTTTCTATGTCATGAGCAAAATTTGATCTATATTCGCAATTTTCTATAGGGCATATCAATTTTCTTTCATCTTTAGGAACGTGCAATTTCTTGTGTCTAGTTAAATCAGCTTTTTTAACAAAGCTTGATTCGCAGCCAGGAAAATCGCAGTTAAATTTAGATTCACCATGAGTGCGATCCATATGTGATAAAAAAGTCGAGCGTTTATATGTTTTAAAATCACATTTATTGCAAGAAAAACCCTCACCGCGATGTTTTCTTATATGAATATCAAGATCATATTTAGCTATAAAACTTTCATCACAATCTTTAAAAGAACATTTAAATTCTTTTTCTGCTCCATGACGTCGCTGTTGATGCTTATGTAAATTAGATATGCTATTTGCAGCAAAGTTACATTTTATAGCATCGCAAAAGAATCTATATTGTTTTAAATGAACGCTTCTAATGTGGGTTAATGCATTATTTGTTTTAGAAAACTCTTTATTACAATCTCGATAAATACATCTGGATCTTCCATTTTCTAAGCGCTCACGATATTGACGCGCATTTTTAACTTCTGATTCTCCAATTTCTGGTCTAGAAACAGTTTCTACTCTTTGAGCAGCTACCATAACTGGCTGATCATCAGCCGGCCCTGCCGTGTCGGATTCATCATCAATTATCATTAATTCATCTTCAAATTCTTCAGTCTCACTGCCCGAATCTTCAGGACACTCTAAAGTATCCACTGCAGCAGCTAACATAATTAAAGCTGGTGCTTTTGGCACAGCTCCATCTTGAGAAAGAGAACCCATATCAAGAGTTCTTTTACGCGATGGAACTGATAAATCTGCAGCCGAAGCTGCATAAGTTATAAATAATCCTAAAAATAGCATTCTTTTCATAAATTTGCCTCCATTTGTCTTTTCTGCACAAAATAAGATTGATGTACTTGATCAGACGCCATATGTTTTGCCATTTCTGTCTTACTATTAGATCTAAATAAACAACCTTGAACAGTACACGCAAATCTTCTTTCAGACATGGGTAAATGCGAAAGCTTATGTCTTTTTAATTCTGCATTCATATGGAAAGGCTTTGCTTCGCAACCGGGATGATCACACTTAAAACTAGCTTCTCCATGACGAATTTTGTGACTCTGAAGCGTACGATATTTTTGTGCTCTAAATTCACAGCCAATATGATCACAACAAAGATATTCGCCCCTATGTCCCCTCATATGGTCTTCATAGGCGATTTTATCTGCAAAAGATTTATTACAACCTTGATCACATTTAAACGCTTTATCCAATTCATGTATTCTGTGAAAATGACTACACAGATATTTAATATTAGTTGTAACAAATTCACATCCTGGCTCACTACAATGTAATTTTAATTGATCAGGCTTATCCAAAGCAACTTGCAAATCTCTTATTTCTGGTCTAGAAATAGCTTTTACGCGTTCAGCAGTTGTAACATCATCAGCTGGCCCCGCCGTATCAGATTCATCATCAATTATCATTAATTCATCATCTTCGATTTCACTGTCAGAATTCGATTCCAAAACATCCACTGCAGCTGCTGCAACCTGAACATCAGAATGTACCTCCATAGGTCGATCAGGATTATTGGATGGCCCTATCTCTACAGGAATAGCTATAAATCCTTCGAAACGAACCTTTTTTAATCCAGATTTACATCTTCCTTTATTTAAATGAATTTTTATGACATCTGGTCTAGCAAATTTTTTGTTACAACCAGGACATCTAAATTTACCACCTTCATGATCTACAAATATATGCTGCTCTAATCGATCCATCCTTTCATCCTGTAAACCACATTGAATACAAGTATGAAGTTTAGTATCGGGATTATAAACCATTTTAATATTATCATGTTTTTTAGGATGTTTTCGCTCTTCGCTATACTTTTTTTCAAATTGATTCAGCATAGATGTTGAATAGGCCCCACAGATATTAACAACATCTGGATGTTTATCTCTACAATGCAAAAGAAGCGCATCACTTCTTGAAAAATTTCTTTTTTGATCAATGCAATACGGACAATTAATTAGATAACCTTGGTCTTTATGTTTCATTGCTAAATGGGAACAAATACGATCTCGTTTATCTGTTCTAAAATCACAACCTTCATACAAACATTCAAACTTCCCCTCAGTTTTGGAGGCAGGCTTGTGACTCAATTCTACTGTATCTGACGCAGCAGCCAATAATAATAAAGCTGGCGCTTTTGGCGCAGCTCCATCTTGAGAAAGAGAACCCATATCAAGTTTTCTTTTACGCGATGAAACTAAATCTGCAGCCGAAGCTGCATAAGTTATAAATAATCCTAAAAATAGTATTTTTTTCATAAATTTACCCCTATTTTATCTTTTCTATTTGTAATTATACGCTTAATTCCTGCAATTGCAAGCGGTTTTGGGCTAAAATAGGCTATTTCCCGTGAATAATAGCTTTTACAAAAGAGAGTCGGATAGAATAGTAGATCTTGTATTTTAGGAGTGAATTTATGAATAAAATAGTGCTTTTTTTACTATTTTTTGAACCAGCCAATGCGACTTTTCCCAAAAGTATCAGTATTTCTGGTATTCATGCAATAGATAATCTGCCCAATGGATTTAGAATAGTTTTTGCCAAAAACCTGATCAAAGTTTATGACTCAGAGGATAATTTGTACAAAATTATCCTAGCTGATGGGCTAAGAAGAATTGTTTTTACTGAAGATAAGATATGCCTACAATGTGAAGAAAAAGAGAGATTTTATGATTATAATTGGAATTTGATAGAGACAATTAGATTAGATAGATAAAAAACTTTGTGTTATACTCTTTTTAAGGGACTTTTAAATCATAACTTTTAAATAAAAATTATTTTAAATCATGGCCAAAAAAGATTATTACGAAATTCTAGGTGTTTCAAAATCTGCAACTAAAGATGAGATAAAATCTGCTTATAGAAAATTAGCGATGAAATACCATCCTGACAGAAATCCAGATAACAAAGAAGCTGAAGAGAAATTTAAAGAAGCTTCTGAGGCGTATCAGATACTCTCTGATGACCAAAAAAGAACCCAATACGATCAGTTTGGCCATTCTGCAATGGGCGGCTTTGAAGGGTTCAGTTCTGCTGGCGGAATGGATTTTGAAGATATTTTTGGAAGTTTTGGGGATATCTTTGAAAATATATTTGGTGGCGGAACAAAGCAGAGAAGGAAAAGAAAGCCTTCTGGTCCTCAACCACAACGTGGTCATGACAGACATGTAGAAGCAAAAATTACTTTAAAAGATGCATTTGAGGGCACAAAAAGAGATGTTAGCTATTATAAATTATTTCCATGTGAAGAATGTAAGGGAAAAGGGTTAAAAGCTGGCACTTCAGTTGAAACTTGTCCTGATTGTAAAGGCGCAGGTCAAATTCAATATCAACAAGGCTTTTTTATACATTCACAAGTTTGTCCAAAATGCCGTGGTGAAGGCTATATAATTACATCGCCATGTACAGCATGTTCAGGTCAATCTAGAAAGCAAAAATTAGAGAAATTAACTATCACAATTCCTAAAGGAATTTATGATAATGCAGAATTACGTGTAGCTGGGAAAGGCGACGCTGGAATTTATGATGGCCCTCCTGGCGATCTTTATGTACGCGTTTCAATTACACCAGACAAAAAGTTTAAACGTGTAGAAAGCAACTTAGAATGCCAAGTTATGCTAACTTATCCGCAGCTTGTTTTTGGCAGCCAAGTTGAAATAGAGAGTATTGATGGTTCAAAACATACCATAAAGATTCCTAAAGGTTGTTCTGTTGGAGAAAGAGTTGTAATCGCTGGAAAAGGTTTTCAGAATCTAAGAACAAAGCAATCTGGCGATCTAGTTATTATTACTCAATGCCAAATTCCAACTAAATTAAGCAATAAAGCAAAAGAACTTCTTAAAGAATATTCTGAAGAAATTGGCACTGAAGCTAAAGATGAAGATGGTGCAATTTCTGGCTTCTTTAAAAAGTTCTTAGGTTAAAAAAGTTGTTGCATAATATGAGCTGCAGTCTCTTCTAGGCTCATATTGCTATTATCTATAACAATCGCGTCTTTTGGAATAACTAATGGAGCAATTGAACGCGCTTGATCACGATTATCTCTAACTGTTATTTCTTCAAGAGCCTGTTCTTGCGTATACTTTTTTCCCTTTTCAAGCTGCGCTTGTCTCCAACGTTCAGCTCTAACTTCAGAAGATGCAGTTAAATAAATTTTAAAATTGGCGTTAGGAAAAACTACTGAACCAAGATCGCGACCGTCAGCTACTAAAAAATTTGTTTTAGCAAAGTCACGCTGAAATTGTAATAAAGTTTCACGCACATATGGTACCGTACTTACAAGTGATGCGCCTTGATCAATCTGTTTAGATTTTAGAAATGGAGTTAGATCTCTATTGTCATATATTATTCTGCCTTTTCCATTATCTGAAACGTATTCAAAATCGTGACTAAAAATTTTATCTATATCTTTTTTTGTAACATAGATTAAGGTCTCTTCAGAATATCCAAAATATGTTATTAGAATATAGGCCACTGCACGAAATAGTAGACCTGAATTTAGATGAATTAAACCCAATTTTTGTGCTATTAATTTTGCTAATGAAGATTTTCCACTCGCTGATGGACCATCAATTGTAATAATCATAAAAACCTAAAATGATACGTCTAACCCTAACAATTCAATACTTATTCTACCATTCCAATGATTTTCTGTCACCTGTGCTGCAACATGAAACGGCTCTTCATTACGCTTCAAGAAAAGTTCATACAATTCTGGCCTGTAGAAAAATATTAATGGCTTTATAACACCATCGGCAAAGATTTGGCACTTTACATGCTGATCTTTTAAAAGTGTAGGTTTTTGGACTTGAACAACATTTTTTACTAAGAAGCTTGGCGTATTATTACAATGGCCGAAGGGTTCAAGAAAATTCATGTCTTTTATTAGTTTGTGATTCATATCAGCTAAACTGGCAACAGCATCCAATCCTAATTTCTGTTGCAAATCAAATGGCGTTAATAATTTTGATATACGCTCTTCTAATGCTTTTTTCAATTTAGGTAGATTTTCAAGTTTTAAAGATAATCCTGCAGCCTGTGCATGACCGCCAAATTGTTCAATTAAATTTGAATTAGCTTGTAATGCTTCAAACATATTAAATTCCGAAATTGATCTACAAGATCCTTTTGCCAAACCTTTATCAGTCAAATGAAATAATAATGTAGGTTTCCCATAAGCAGAAACCATACGTGATGCAACAAGACCTATAACACCGGGAGGCCAATTATCACTTGCGGCCATGATAATATTTTCATTTTCTAAATCAATTTTCCCAGATTGAATTGAACTTTCTATATCTTTTATAATTGAACGTTCAATTTCTCTACGTGCCTGATTCAACTCAAATAAAACTGATCCAATTCGTTCAACTTCTTTTTCATCTGAACCTATTAAAAATTTTACGCCATCTCTTGGATCATCTAAACGACCTAATGCATTAATTTGCGGCGTAATAGAAAAACCAACATCTAAAGATTTGATAGCAGGTTTTATTAATCCGCTATTCTGTTTTAAAACTTTAAATGCGCTGCTTTCTACTTTATTAATATAATTTAGACCATGACGAACCCAAAATCTATTTTCTCCTGTCAATGGAACAACGTCTGCAATTGTGCCCAATAATAGAAGTTCATAAACTTTGTGTGGCAACTCTTTACCACATTTTTCATAAAGATAAGAGAGGATTTTAAATGTTACGCCAACACCGGCGAAATGTTTAAATGGATATTGGCAATCAAGCTGATTTGGATTCACAACCGCAAAAGCTTCCGGAATATGTTCATGTGGTTTATGATGATCTGTAATAATTAGATCTATTTTAGATTTTTTTGCCTCTAATGCCGGATCAAATGCTGTAATGCCATTGTCAACCGTTATAATTACTTTATAACCGCTTTGTGCAGCTTTTTTCACAATCTTTGTTGAAAGACCATAACCATCAATAACACGGTGTGGCAAAAAGAAATTTACATTTGCGCCAAGTGGCTTTAGACACTGCATCATCATTGCAGATGATGTTATTCCATCTACGTCATAATCACCAAAAATTAATATCTTTTCTTGATCTTTTATTGCTTTTAAAATTCGTTCTACTGCTTTATCAGCATCTTTCATTAAAGACATGTTTGAATGTTCTTTATCAAAGGTTGTAAATAAATAGTTTGTAATTTCAACTTTTGTTGTTAATCCACGGGCTGCTAGAACATTTGCCACTGGAAATGAGATATTAAAAGATGATGATATTCTTGAAGTTGTTGATTTATCTATTTCTGGATAGTACCAGTAATATTTTGAGCCTTTAACTGAAGTAACTTTGATTTCTTTCATACGATAAGTCTTTGTATTCCTACAAATTCTGATTCTCTTGTGGGCTGCTCAGCTTCTAAATATAATTTAATTGCTTCTTTAATATTAATTAGAAGCTCGTCCAGGCTATCACCCTCAGAATAGCAGCCTGGTAGCTCTACTACGCTACCAACAAAAATATTGTCCTTACCTCTTTCAATTATTAATGTGTATTCCATAATTTTTCCAATTAGCCTTAAGCTATGAGTATAATTAAAAGTGTTAAAATATGATTATCCAGTCATACTGAGCGAGGGCATCGCCCGAGTCGAATGTATACAAAATGCTCAGACAATCTTTTTTCTAAATTATCTGTGTGCCCAATATAATAAGAATCATCAGCACATCTTAATATGTATAAAAAAAACGGTTCCATAATTTTAGTAGTTTAAAATATTTATAAATTTTGTATACATTCGACTCGGGCAAAGCCCTCGCTTGTATGTTAAAAATAACTTTAAAATTAATCAATTATTTGTTTAAGTTTAAAGTAGTTTATTTTTTTAATATT
>Ga0155637_171_pt1 | contig 18792 bp, 13 predicted proteins | sample RifCSPhighO2_12_FD_107294 | JGI IMG/M metagenome (GOLD analysis project Ga0155637, IMG submission 107294) | candidate division TM6 bacterium RIFCSPHIGHO2_12_FULL_32_22
GGACTGCTCATGGTCGTCAAGCCCCTCGCTTTGCGAGGGCGTTATGACTCTTTTGGAAACACTGCTTTAATTGAGGCTGCTAGCTTTGGTCGTACAGATACTGCTAAATTACTTTTAGATAGAGGAGCAGATATTAATGCTATTAATGATTATGGAGGTACTGCTTTAATTTCGGCTGCTAGATTTTGGCCTCGTAGCGATGGTAATACAGATACTGTTAAATTACTTTTAGATAGAGGTTCTGATATTAATGCTGTTGATGCTAGTGGAACGACTGCTTTAATATTGGCTGCTGAATATGCTCCTATAGATACTGTTAGATTATTACTGAAAATGGGCGCTGATATTAATGCTATTAATGATTATGGAAGTACTGCTTTAAGTGTTGCTCAAAGAGGGGATCGTACTGAAATTGTAAAAATTTTAGAAGAGACGCCAGAAATTAAACAGCTTGTTGATAATGTAGTTCAAGGCGATTTATCATCACGCCGAGAGATTATAGAAAGAATAAAAGATCTAAATATAGATTCATATGAATTTAATTTAATTTTAAATTCTCTAATTAACAAAATAAAAGATGTTGGTGTAAATCGAAATAGTAGAAAGCTTTTATTAGATTTGGCCCAACATATTGCTCTATATTTACAATCATTAGGACCAGATGTTATAGAATTACCCTATGAGATGCTAGAGGTGATATTAAGAGATATTCTTTCAAATACAGATTTTAATTTTGAATTTGAAATAGCGCATGATGAATCTGGAAAACCTATAACTGAAAATTTAATAGGATTGGTAAAAGCTTTTAGATTTCCCCAAAAAGTTGCTGCATTTAGAACCAGATTAAAGGAACAGCCTGTTATAAAAACTAGATTGGAAAAGCCTGCTATAAAAACTAGAAAAGAAAAACAAAGTTGTCAGTTAATGTAATTAAATGCTGCGCTTGTTGCGATGATAACTGATTGCAAAATGATGCGCATAATCTCTAATCCCAATTAAGAGTTTTCCAATATTAGATTTTAGATCTAACTTTATACCATCAGAAAAATTTGAGCTAAATAGAATCTCTTCTTTTTTTGCAAGACTAATGCATTCAACATCAGAAATTATAGATTTAACTGAAGAGAGCTGCCCTTTGCCGCCATCAACAAAAACCAAATCGGGAAGATTTTCTTTATCTCGATATCTTCTTGAAACAATCTCTTTTAATGCTTCATAATCATTTTGATCTGTTAAAGTTTTTATTTTAAATTTTCTAAAACTATTTTTGTCAGCTTTGCCATCTATAAATCTTACACATGAACCAACAATCCATTTTCCCTGAAAGTGTGAGATATCAAAGCAATCTATTACGCTTGGAACAAAATCTAATTTTAGAAATTCTTTTAAATAATCTGAAATATCTGCTCTTTTTATATTTTGATCTGAAAGACTGCTAGCATTATATGCTACAGAATCAGCATAATTACCATACGAAAAATTTGTATTTAAAATTTTCATTACGCTAGATAAATTTTCTAAATATTTATATAAATGCGCAGCTTTTTCATATTCCATAAGTTGATTAAATTCAGAAACTTTATTTTCGATTGAAACTTTGAATTGATCCAAGTTATCTTCTAATAAATTTTTTACTAATTCTAATCTAAATTTATAACTTTCAATAGACATCTTCCAAAGGCGCTCATATGGTTCGACAGGCTCACCATGAGCGGCCGCTCGCCCTGAGCTTGTCGAAGGGTGCGAGGCAAATTTCGAAAGCGATCTACTGATTTTGCAAAAACCAGCACAGCTTCCCATATGAAAATCTAAGCATCCAGTTTCAATTTTTTTATTACAGAGTTTTAACTGAAATTCTCTAACTAGATAATTGTGAATTCTTCTTGCATGCTGTTTGCTAAAAAATGGCCCAATATAATAACCCTTTTTTGTTCTATTTCTAACAATTTCAAATTTTGGAATTTCATTATTAGTTATTAGATAATAGACAAACGGCTGCCCATCTTTTAATAGAACGTTATATTTTGGTTTTTGATCTCTGATTAATTGCGCTTCTAATAAAATTGCTTCCTGTTCATTTTTTGTTACAACAAACGTTATAGAATCAGCCTCTTTTAAAAGATAATCTATTTTCCAATCTGTAATAGCATTAAGAAAATATGTTCTCACCCTATCTTTAATAGATTTGGCTTTTCCTATATACAATAGCTTGCTGCAATTTCTGAACATGTATATGCCCGACAATTTAGGCAATTTATCAACTTCCGATTTGTTAACCATAATTTATTTCTCAAAATTCCATTTAGATATAAACTGAGTTGTAGACAACTCAAAAAAATTACTGGAGAAAAATGAACTTTAGAATAAAACATATAGTAATAGCGATAAGCTTAATCTTATGTCTTTGGATAGGCTGGAATAGTTATAATTATTTTTACGATCAAGAATCACCGATATTTAGTATATCAGGAATCAAGGAAAATAACTACTACTGCGGGGACGTACACTGTATAATAAATGGCCATGATAAGTATAAAGTAGATACCATTTCAGTCTGGCTAGATGAAAAACCAATTCTTTCCAATTTTAGGATAAATAGAGGATCTTTTGAATATGATCTTCCAATTCCTACAAATACCCTTTCAAATGGAAAACATGAGATTAAGATAGAAGTAAAAGATGGTTCTTATAAAAAAAATTGCTCAAATAGCATAATAAATTTCTTTGTGGATAATTCGCCTTTACAGGCTGCTTTTGCAAGATCATCAGATTTTAGAGTATTTCAGGGCAGAACGTTACATATTCAATTTCAGGCAAATAAAGAAATAGAAAACGCTGTTGTAAATACATTTTCAAAAAATTATAAATCTTATCCTGAATCAGAAGGCTCAACTATCTATGAATGCTTTATACCGATTGAATGTGAAGAAAAACCTAATGAATATACTTTTAATATAAATGTTGTAGATAAAGTGGGAAATTCAACAAAGTTGGATGGTAAATTTCAGATATTGCCATATCCATTTAAGAAACATTCTATAAATATTGCGAGCGAAAAAGTTAAAGAAGAAGAGGAAATTGGAAAGCCTCAGCAAGAATTAGAAAATTTAGTAGATTTAATTTCCAAAAATTCAGCTGACAGAAAATTGTGGAACGGATCATTCTATATTCCAATCGAGATGTCCAAAGTCTCTTGTGAATTTGGAACATTAAGAACAACACAGCAAAAAGGTTGTTATGCTCATAAAGCATTAGATATTCTTGGTGCGCCAAAGAGTGTTGTTTGGGCGCCACAAGATGGAATTGTAGCAGTAAAAGATAGATTTGTTCAGAGCGGAAATACCATAGTTATAGATCATGGCTGTGGAATTTTGACTCTTCTTTTCCATTTAGATAACTTTGCAAATATAAATGTCGGAGACAAAATAAGAAGAGGAAATCCAGTTGGAACAATTGGAAAAACTGGTTATGCTACTGGATATCATCTTCATTGGGAAATGAGAAAAGATAATATTCAAATTGACCCAATGGAATGGACCAAAAATAATTTTTAAAATAATTTTTAATAATTTAAAAGTTGAGTAGTAATAATGAGTTTCTATTTAAAGTTAACATATTTTAGAATTGTAAGTTTATTTGCACATTTAAATGCTATAGCAAAATTATTAGTTACCATATTGATTTTGGGGACAATATTCGGTTTCTGGTACTTAAATATTTATCAAGAAAATATTGGCAAAATTATGCATGAACAACAGGCAATATTTTCTATTGATAATGAAAAAATAAATCTTGAAAATATCTTAGAAAAATATGCTAATGATCCATCAGAAATCAAGAATTTAAATAACAATATTCATAAATTATTTGATGAAGATCTAAAAACTCCTGAAAAGATAATAGATGAACTTTTGCAGTATGCGCATAGCACAAATTTAAAGATAGAAAATTTCCAAGAAAAAACTTTGTCTGACAAGCAAGATTTCTGCAAAAAGAAGTTAGATTTTGATCTTGTAGGCAACTTTTATGAGGTTCTAAATTTCCTTGAAACTATATCAAATAGCTGCAGTGTAATTAAATTTAATCGCTTTACAATTAATAGATTAAAAGAGGGTTCTTTGAAAGTTAGTTTTTCATGTTCTCTATATTGCCCAAAGGATTAAAAATGAAAAAATTATATTTAATTATTTTGACGCCAATCACTCTATTATCAGTTACTGATCCATTTAGCAATGTGACAGCAAATTTTAAAGATGTAACCCTTAACGCTGTATGCAAGTGTGGCAATAAAGCATGTGCAGTAATTACTTCAAAATCAAAGGCTAAAGATAAAGATGATATTGTTTCTGTTGGGTCAATAATACATAACGATTCTGGCCGCTGGAAAGTTCTTTCTATTCAAGATGACAATGTAAAGCTCTTGCATCAAACTTCTGGAAAAGAATATTGTTTAACTATTTGATATTATTTTTAGTTAGTTTTAAATAGTAAAAGTGAAATAGAATTACAAATTCAGTCATACTGAGCGAAGGGGCATTAGCCCCGAGTCGAATGTATACAAAATTTGTAAATATTTTAAACTACTAAAACTATGGAACCATAAATATGGCAGGCTTTAGACATACATTCGACTCGGGCCATGCCCTCGCTCAGTATGACTGGATAATTTTGATCATATTTCAACTAATACTTTTAATTGCACTCCTAGCAACACCAATATTTGCGCAAGAAATTATAATAAAAACTAATCCGTTAAAAACAGAGCTGGTTCTAGAGATAGTCAAAAAGATCACTAATCAAGAATTTGATTTATGCAAAAAAAATAGTATGACTCATGCTTTAAATATAAAAACTAAAGATCTAGATCAAGTTATAAATGAGATCTGTAATCAGAGTGACCCTAAATTATTAGCTTCTAAAAATGGCAACTCTTATAAAATTATTAAAGACAAAACTAAGCAGATTGCTGAAGAAAAGTTAATGGAGAAAAAATTAGCTGAAATTGAAGATAGAGTTTTTGAAATATATTATTTAGATATGGATGAAATTCTAAATAAGAAATTAAATGATTTCTGGAAAGCTGTTACACAAGATGACAAAGATGCTTTTTTAATAATTAATTCAGAAGAAAAGATTATTATAGCGAGAGGCAAAAAAAATAAGGTTGAAGAATTGGCAAAATTTCTAGAATCGATAGATAGGCCAAGAAAAGACGTAAAATTAGACATATATTTTTTAACAGTTAATCCCCAATATGAACTAAATTTAGGCATAAATTGGTCTGGAATTTACAATAGACTTTCTACGATACAGGCAAAAAATCAAAACTTTGGCTTTGTTGGAATGGGTGGCACTTTATATGACATACCAACTCCCACATCGCCTGTTATAGGTGCTGGACAATATCAATTGCTTACATTTGGAAATTTATTTGTAGATCCAACTAATTATGCTATAAATTTAATTGATTTATCTTTGTCAAGAGATGCTTTTTTAGCGCAACCTATAGAAATACCGATAGTATTTGGAGGCTCCAATTTGAACACAAGAAGACTAAATGCTGTATTGGCTGCGTCAGAATCTGAAACCAAATTAAAAATTGAACGCAGTTTGTCCATTATTGTAGGTGACAATAAATTTGCTAAAGTTGTGACCGGTTATAGCACGCCTTACTATACGGCTATTTCACAATCTATTGATAGTAGCGGAACACAAAGCAACCCCCAAAATACTTCAGCTCTTGTTTATAGAGATATAGGAATATCTGCTCAAATTAATGTCAATATAATAAATAGTAATAAAATTAATTTAGGAATATTAATTGAGCATTCACGTATAATATCGGATTTCTTTCCAATAGATGCTGCGCTTTTTTCATTTGAATATACATTTGATGGGTATCTTGTAGTTCCACCAACTATTAACGTTGAAAAATCTTCAACAAATATAATCCTTGAAAATGAACAGAGTGCAATTATTTTTAATTATTCTGATCAAACGCTTCAACGGACAAATAAATATATACCATTTTTGCAAAAAATACCATTTATAGGAAAGTTTTTTAAAAGTATGCAAAATCAAGTTGATATAAATAAAAAAATTATGCTTATTTCAGCTACTATTATAGAATGAAAAAATATACCATATTAATTATAATATATTTTATAAATGCGCAGGAAATAGCGCTAAAAAATAACCCTATAAAAACTAATATATTGTTGAATTTATTAAAGAGTGTAACAGAGTTTGAGTTTGAAGCTGAAAAATGTGAAGCATTAACGTTTCCGCTTAATATTAGATCAGAAAAAATTGATATTATTTTTAATAGTATTATTGAAAATAGTTTACCTAAGCTAAATTTTGAAAAAAATAATAATTGTTATCTAGTTTCAGAAATATCTAAATCAGAAGTAATTTCTGGGATTAATAGTGACACAAAGTCTGTCGCCATACAAATAAAAAACAGTGATTTAAATGATCAGTTTATAGAAGTTATAAAAGAATTTTGGAACAAACTTAATTCTAACAAAGAACGATTATTAATAATTGATAAAGATAGTAGATCAATTGTTGCAAATGGCCCGAGTTCACAAATAAAAATCTTACAAAATTATATTAATGCTTTAGAGGCGCCTACAAAAAAAATCGAGGTAAATGTAACAAGTTTAAGTTATATAGAAGATATAAATGTAGCAATGGGTATCAATTGGTCTGGGATATATAATAGATTAAAGACGATTCAAGCTAATAATCAAAATTTTGGATTTACAGGATTTAGTGATGATATTTCAGATATTCCAACACCCGCCTTTCCGGTTTTTAGCCCTTCAGGTCAAACTGGAAATTTATTTGTTGATCCTGGTAATTTTGTAATGAATTTATATCCTTTATCACCCAATAGTAATTTATTATTAGCGGCATTCCCTACACCCAATTTTAATTTGCCAATTGTCTTTGGTGGTCCGGATTTAAATACAAGAAGACTAAACCTGCTATTAAATGCGGCAGAAACAGAAGACAAACTCAAAGTTTTAACCAGATCAACAGTTGTAACTAATAATGATGAAGTAACAAAGATATTTGTAGGCCAAAGCATACCTTATTACTTTGATTTATTAGAAACACTGCAGGATTCAGGAAGATCTTCGGTTACATATTTCTATAGAGATATTGGAACTTCATTACAAATTAAACCAACTATTGTAAATGAATCAAAGATAAATATTGAAATTTATATTGAATTTACAACTATTAATTCAGGAAGTTCTCAGGTTGTTACAAGTATATCTTTCGACTCAGCCCCAATTCCTATTACGCCTGATCCAATAAATTTAAATTGGATTGAACTCAGAGATTCTATTACCTTAGAAAATGGTCAAACGGTGATAATAAATCAACTAGATCTTGATTCAAAAATCAAAACTTTAATAAAAGTGCCATACGCACACAGATTGCCCTTTGTTGGCAATCTGTTTAAAGGTAAATTTGATACTTTTGCGAGATCAAATTACTTTGTCCTTTTATCCGCAAAGATAATAGAATGATAAAAAAAATCTATATATTAATATTTTTATTTCTGGGATTAATTTCTAAACAGACCGTAATAAAATTGAATAATGTAGCATTGTCTGACAGTTTAAAACAAAGTTTAGAAAAAATTTGGCAGAAAATAACAGACAAAAAATCTTTAATAGATATAAATTCTGAAAAAAGAATAATATTTTTGAAAGGCAAAAATTATCAGATTAAAGAATTTGAAAAAATTGTTCATAAGCTAGACAAACCTACAAAGAAAATTCAACTAAATATAGAAACAGGTTTAACCAATAAAGATGCATTGTCTGCATTTGGCATAGACTATTTTGGAATATACAACAGAAATAATAGCATAAAGAAAAGTAGGAACTTTGGGTTTATGGGGATTGGTGGAAGTCTATATGAATATCCTCTGCCTACCGCAAGTCTTTTTGATCCACTTCTTGTAGCGCCTATACCTAATATTAGCTATATCTTTAACTTGCAACAAAATAATATTTTCTTTACTTCCAATTCGCCATTATCAGCTACATTTAGCGGTCCCAATATTAATACTCAAAGATTAACCAATAGCCTATTTTTATTTGCTCAAGACAAAAACGTAAGCATTTTGTCAAAGCAGAGCATTATAGTTAACAATAGAGAAACTGCAAAGTTTTTTGATGGTGAAGGTTATCCGCTATATACGCAGGTGCCTACGCCAATGAACGATACTATAAAATTGATTTTTACAACTGAATATAAGCCTATCGGATTCTTTATTCATATAAAGCCTATAATCGCAAAGGGCAATGTAATAATATTAGAGATATTGATAGAGAATACAGTAAATGCAATAAACTCAGGCCCAATTTATTTTTCTACGGGGGTAAATGCCTTTCCGCCAGTATTAGATCTATCTAGAGTATTTATGACCGTATATCTAAGGGCAAACCAATCTTTTATGTTGTTTGATTTTAACAGTAATCAACTTGAATTTGATAATTATTACACGCCATTTATACATAGATTGCCAATAATAGGGAAGTTGTTTACTGTCAATACCCAACCTATCAAACTTGGAACTGGTTATATAATGATTACACCAAAAATAATTGAGGATTAATCTAATTTGAGTTAAATATCTTTTTTGCTAATCTACGAATAACAAGTTAAATAAAGAGGCGAGTTTTGAAGCTTAATAAATTATTCTTAGCTCTAATAATTTTCGTCAATATAAAATCATTTGATAAATCTACTATAACAGAAACAGATGATTTTTTACTTTTGTCTAACATCCAAAAATATAATAACGCCCAGGAAAGAAAAGCTCAATCAGATTATATTACTGATACTATAACACAAGAATTATCAAAATTTAAAAAAGAACAAGCGCAACAAACTGCTAAAACAAGCCAAGCAGAGCCCTCCAAAGAAGAAATTAAAACAATAATAGAAGAATCAGCGCCAGAAAAGATAATTGAAGAAATTGAAGAAGTTGAGCCGGAACAACAGAATCATTTTGAAGATAAAGAACTACAAGATATAAAAATTACTGTTAAAGCAAAGCCAATGAACATAGACAAGCTTTTGGAAATTTTAAGTTCAATTTCAGGCTTAAATATTGAATTAGATCAAACTGTCTCTAAAGCGACAAAATGCTCTGACATATATTTTAAAGATACACCTGTGGCAAACGTACTAAAACAAGTTTGTATTCAGAATCAGCCAGAATTATCAATTATAAAAGATTTAAATAAATGGAAGCTTTTGACAAAACAGCGTGCCGATCAAATTAAAAAAGCTCAATCTAAAAATAAACCTGTTAAAAAAATCACCAAACCACATAACCCAAATGTAAAATATTATAAGCAGAGAGCACTTAATGTAAAAAGCGCAAATATAACAGAAGATTTCCAAAAACATGCCGAAAAAGCTTGGCAAGCAATTGCTGGTAAAGATGCTAATACGATGTTTGCGATTGACCAAGAAACAAAAAAGATTTTCTTACGTGGAACTTCATCACAGATAAAAGAATTTCAGGTTTTTTTAGATGCCTTAGATCAGCCCCAGGTTAGAGTTAAAATAGATATAATCTTAGCCCTAATGGATAAAACAGCTTCGTATAGCTTTGGAATAGATTGGTCTGGAATTTATAATCGTCAAGCTTCTATTATAAGCCAAAAGAAAAACTTTGGATTTGTCGGACTAGGTGGATCTTTATATGATTTTCCAACACCAACTAGTCCGGTTGCTCCTGACACTGCTACACAAACTTATGGTAATTTATATGTTGATCCTACGAATTTTGCAATTAATTTATTTACAAGTGTAATTGATGCAGCTGCGGGATTCTTCAATTTACCTATCGTATTTGGCGGCCCTGATTTAAATACAAGAAGATTAAATCTATTAATTAATATGGCCGAACAAGAAACAGGAACAAAAATTCTTTCAAAACCTTCGCTATTAGTAACCAATAATCAGGTTGCAAAAATATTAATTGGTGAAAGTATACCAATTTATACTAACGTACAGGACGTTGTGCAATCAGTTGTTAGATCTTTGGCAACAATAAATTATAAAGACGTTGGTATTTCAATTCAGATAAAACCCACAGTAAGCAAAGATAAAAAGTTTGTCAGCTTAGATATTTTCCTAGAAGCATCTGAAATTATATCAGGAACAACACAAGTGAATTCAAGTGGCATTAACCAAGACCCGCCAGTACTTTTATTAGTAAAAATAAAAGATAATATAATTCTGGAAAATGGCCAAACTTCTGTAATTGGTGGAATTCTACAAAAAAGAGATTCTATTACTGTTACAAAGGTACCCTTCTTATGGAAATTACCATTTGTAGGTCAAATTTTCCAAGGTGAATCTAAAAGTCATGAAGATGCGGAGAATTTCATCTTTATTACTCCAACAATAATTGAATAAGATAATGGCGAGCTATTTAAAAATTTAAAAAATTTTTAAATAATAATCCCCTCAACTTAGAAAAAGCTGAAGGGATAGGGGGGTGAACAACACACATGGTGCTGTTCGATTAGGGACATTTTAATTTATAAAATATCTCTTAAAATTTTGATTGATATTAACAAGCCAATAAAAACATGTCAACTGATTTTCGCGCTTCGATAAGGCGAGTGTACGAAAAACATCTAAGATAAGCAAAAAAAATTCTCCGTCCCGACGTCATGCTGACACTTCGACTCTCCTTCGACAAGCTCAGGATCGCTCAGTGTGACCGGTCATGGTGAGCGAGCCGATAGGCGAGTCGAACCATATGAGCGGTTTTGGAAGAAGTCTATCAACCAGCTTAAGAATAGCTCTCTATTTCCCAATCAGTAACAGCTGTTTCAAAGCTTCTTAATTCAGATTTTTTCAATTTCAAAAACTGTGAAATAAATGTTGAATTAAAATTAGAATTTACAAATTCACTATTTTCAAAACAATTTATAGCTTCTTTTAAATTTGATGGCAAAGATTGAATGTTTAATTCTGCAATTTCATTTGCTATTAATTTATAAAGATTTTTTGAAACTGAATTAACCGGTACCAAATTGTTTTCAATTCCATTTAATCCGGAAATTAATAGACCGTGTAATGCTAAATATGGATTACACTTTGGATCTGGACATCTAATTTCTGCTCTTACAGCATTAGCATCTTCTTTATTAACAAGCGGTATTCTAATTAATGAGCTTCTATTTTTTGAGCCCCAACAGATAAAAATTGGCGCTTCATAACCAGGGACAAGCCTCTTGTATGAATTTACAGTGCCATTAAATAGAGATGATAAATCTCTAATATGTTTTAAATTTCCTGCTATAAAAGAGAGTGCATTATCAGAAAGATATAATTCTTTATCGGCATCATAAAATAGATTTCTATGATTTAATTCATCATAAATACTATAATGAATATGCATTCCAGAACCATTAATTCCATATATAGGTTTTGCCATGAAATTAGCTTTTAGGGCATATTTTGCAGCTATAGTTTTTATTAAATATTTTGCTAATAAAACCTGATCAGCAACTTCCAGTGCATCATTGTGCCCCAATACAAATTCAAATTGGCCGATGCTAACTTCATGATGTTCTTTAACAACATCAATTCTTGCTTCATTAAACGCTTCAAAGAAAGCCATAATTAAATCATTTAATTTTAGATTGCCAGAAAAATCAAAATAATGATCTTCATCACAAGGATCATCATTTTCATCTAAAAGATAAAATTCAAGTTCAACACCAGTTAAAAAACGTATTCCGTTTTCTTTTAATTTGTTTGTTGTTGTTTTTAACATCTGTCTTGGATCACCTTGATAAGGTTCATTTTCAGAAATACATACGTCGCAAATAATTAATCCTTGTGGTGCGTTTGATAAAATAGAAGGAACCAATCTCCACGTATTTAAATCTGGCTCTAAATGCATATCGCTTGAAGTTATTTCGCTACAACCAGGAACTGATGACCCGTCAAATTTAAGACCACTTTTTAGAATTGAAGGTACTGTTTGTGCAGGAATTTTTACCGTTTTAATATTTCCTAAAATATCTGAAAATACAAAATCTACTGCAATAATATCTTGATCTTTTATATCTTTAATAATTTCGTCACGAGTTTTTGAAATTAAAATGGATGAAACAAATAGAAGAATTAAACTAAATTTTTTCACAATTGCCCTTTCATATATTGTGTTTTAAATTTAGTTTAGGATAACAAAAGTTATGAGTTTTTAAAAACTATTCAATTTCTGTCCATTTTTTACGTACTTGGATTAAAGTGAATTAAGCCCCTTATTGCCCCCCAATTATCAGCTCCAAGTACATGACTCATCACTTACATTAAATACGCCATGATTATTTGTGCAACAAGTAGCTTGATCACCTCCATGGTTTATGCACCAGTCATAATTGCTTATTATTGGATTGGGGGTAGGGAGGGGTACAAGAGATCTTAATTCATTCCAAATCACCAAACTAGACAAAAACAAAATTACTAAGCTCGCTTTATTCATAGCTAACACCCTTAAATTTTATATTAGAAAAATAACTACAATTTAAATTTAGCAATAAGAAGAGGGAGAAGTCAACAGAAAATTTCACTTTGAAATATATTGAGCCCCTCTTTACTCTGTAAACTCTTTTTTTACACGCTTGGATTAAAGTGCATTAGGCTTTTAATACCTCTTTTATTGAGTAAATTATAGGCCCTAATTATGAGGTTTAGATTGTGGCTCTTTAGATAGATAGTCTTAGAAAAAACATTTTTTATCTTTGGAATTGGAGGGTCTACGGGGCCCAATAGCTTGATGCCCATAGAATTTTTTGAAATCTGGCTAAAAATAGTCTTAGAATCTCTTTCTAAAAGCTCTTGATCTTTATTTTTAAGCTCTATCTCAGCAAATCTAATAAATGGGGGATATTGGGCAATTTGGCGGCTTTTAGATTCAATTTCAAAGAAGTTGATATAATCTACTTCATTTAAATATTTTGTTATTTCAGTCTCTTTCATAATCTGGAAAATAACTGAACTCTTTTTTGTTCCACGTCCTGCTCTTCCTGCAACTTGTATTAGTTGCTGCAAACAATTTTCTGTAGCACTATAATTTGGCATGTTCAAGTTTAAGTCGGCCCATAATACACCAACTAAAGTTACATTTGGAAAATGATACCCTTTAGTTAAAGTCTGTGTTCCAACTAGAATATCTATTTTCTGATTTTCAAAATCTTTTAAAGTAGCTTTCCATTTCTCTTTCTTTATTGTTGCATCTAAATCTGCACGCTCAATTTTTGCTGCAGGAAATAGAGTTTCCAAAATAGAAACTGCCTGTTGTGTTCCTATCCCTTTTTTTAGAAATTCTTTTGATTTACACTTTTTGCAGCTTGTTGATAAATACTCTTTTTTATCACAATAATGACACCGCAAAATATCATTTTCATGAAGTGTTAAACTTATTGAGCATGCAGAACATTCAAAAATAAAAGCACAGATTTTACATTGAACAAAAAAACTATAACCGCGCCGATTAATAAAAATTATAATCTGTTCTTTTTTTTCTAATCTATCTTGAATTTCATTTTTTAGTTCGGCGCTTATCCAAAAATTTTCTCTTTTTTTAGATTTTGTTAAATCAACTATTTTAATTTCAGGAAATTGCCCGGAAAAACGCTCTTTTAATTGAAATAATCTCCAATTCTTATTTTTAATATTATAAAGTGAAGAAAATGATGGCGTTGCCGAACCCAATAGAATTGGAATTTTGTAAATTGCAGCTCGTAAAATTGCTGCTTCTTTTGAATTAATTTTTGGATACTTTTTTTCTTGATAACCTTTTTCATGCTCTTCATCAATAACAATTAATCCCAGATTATTTATCGGCAGTAAAATTGGAAGATGAACACCAATAATTAAAATTGGCTCAGAATTTAAAAGAGCCTTCCATAAAGCTCGCTTTTCTAACATTGGCGTTGAAGAATGAAAACTAAAAATTTTTATTTTATCGCCAATAGTTTGTTTAAAAATCTCTTCAAATTTTATAGATAAAGTTACCTCTGGCAGAAGCAATAAAGTAGATTTGTTTAAAGTAAAATTAAATTCTATTAATTTTTTATAAACTTCAGTTTTTCCTGAACCTGTAACACCATGTAATAATGTTGGTGCATATTCTGATAAGGCAATTTTTTCTTTTAGATAATTATAAACTTCTAACTGAGCTTCTGTTAAAATTGCCTCTTTTTTTCTAAGTTCAATTTTGTTATTAAATTCCCTTTCAGGGCTCTCTTTTATAAATTTCTTTATTCGTTGTAAAAATTTTATTGAATCTACCTGATATAAAAATGAAAGCTGTTCAATAAAATCTCTATAAAAATTATCTTGTGGAAATTCTTCTAATTTAAGAATTTCTTTTATTTTAAATTTAACATATGGCGATTCATTAATAATTTCTTTAACAAAGCCCAATTGAACACTATTTTTTAATGGCACTGAAACAGCAGAACCTAATTTGGGTTTTTCTGGCCATTCTTCTGGCACTTTGTATAAAAGTGTTTCTGAAAATCCGTTGATTAGCTTGACTTGTACATACATGAGCTAATTTTACGCGCTAGGTGCCATTTAATCAAATTGATTTTTTGTGATATAATAATATATATAATCTAAAGAATATCCCAGTCCCCGGATTCATGGTTCGACTCGCCTATCGGCTCGCTCAACCATGACCGGTCACACTGAGCGATCCTGCGCGCCCGACGAAACTTTAGTGAAGTCGGGAGCTTGACGAAGGAGAGTCGAAGTGTCAGGCGGCTGGCGCAGCGAAAGTGTAAAACCTTTTTGGGGAAACTCATGAACTTCGATTCTAGAACCCTATTTTTAATTGACGGCTCATCATTTCTATATAGAGCCTATTATAGCATGAAGCCGCTACACTCTCCCAAAGGAGAACCTGTTCAGGCTGTGTATGGCTTTTGTCGTATGTTAAAAAAGCTTATCAATCAGTTTGACCCTAAAAATATGCTTTTAGTTTGGGATAGTCGAGGTGCAACTATAAGACATGAAATATTTCCAGATTATAAAGCCACAAGACAGGCGCCACCAACAGATTTAGGTCAACAAAAAGCACTGATCAAAGAGTTTGCTGATAAAATAAATTTAGCTCAAATTGAAAAACAGGGTATAGAAGCTGACGATCTAATATTTTCATCTGCAAAAGAATTTTCTAGAAATTATAAAATCGTAATAATCTCTTCTGATAAAGATTTATATCAGCTATTAGATAACGACAAAATTTTTGTCTTTGATCCATTCAAAGATGAAATCTTTGACCAAAAAAAATATGAAGAAAAATTGGGTTATTCTATAAAAAAATTACCTTTCTATTTTTCACTTTTGGGAGATACTTCAGATAATATTCCTGGTGTTAGAGGAATAGGAAAAAAAGGGGCAACTGATTTAGTTCAAGAATTTGATTCGCTTGAAGATCTTTATAATAATTTAGCCAGAGTAAAAAAAATTAGTGCAAAAAATGCTCTTGAAGAAAATCGTGATAATGCATTTTTAAGTCTAAAATTATTTTTATTGCGCTATGAACCTACTAATTTAGACCAAAATCAGATTAAATTTGATATTGAAAATTGGAATAATGCTACAGAATTTTTTGAAAGATTAAATTTTCAAAGTCTTTTAACAGAAGTTGGAAAAAAAACAAAAACAAATAGTTACGCAATAAAAATTCCATTTTCAACTACCAAAGGTTATAAATTTAGAACTGTAATTTCAAAAGAAGATCTAGAAAGTTTAATAAACTATTTAAAAGAAAAGAAAATTTTTGCTGTTGATACAGAAACTACAGGAATAGATACTTTTTCAAATGATATTGTTGGAGTATCATTCTGCGCTGAAATTGGTAAAGCGTTCTATATTCCAATTGCTCATAAAAATGAAAAACTTGAACTTTCTAAAGCAGAAATTATTAATGCTATAAAGCCAATCTTAGAAGATCCTGAATACAAAAAAATTCTTCACAATGCAAAGTTTGACTCTCTTGTTTTTGCAAAAGAAAATATCAATCTTAATGAAATTGTATTTGATACAATTATTGCAGCAAGTTTATTATCGGGTGAAAATCAGAGAATAGGCCTTGATAAATTATCTGAATTCTATCTAAATGATGCAATGTTAACTTACAATGAAGTTGTAAATCTTAATAAATATGAAAATTTTGCGTTTACGCCGGTAAATTTGGCTACGCAATATGCAGCTGCTGATGCACATCAATCTTTTGTTTTAAAAGAGCTGTTTGAAAAATTGTTAGAAGAAAAGCATCTAAAAAATCTATTTAATGAAATTGAAATGCCTTTAATGTCGGTATTGACCGACATAGAAAAATCTGGAATTTGCCTAGACGTAAATATTTTGAAAGAGCTAGAAGTTCTAGTGGATATAGAACTTAGTGCAATCGAAAAAAAAATCAGTGCGTTATTAGATGCAACTGAATTAATAAATTTAAATTCACCAAAGCAAGTTGAAGAGTTATTATTTGTAAAACTAAAGTTGCCGCCACAAAAAAAGAGTGGAAAAAAGACTGGTTATTCAACTGATCAAGAAGTCTTAGAGACGCTTTCATATTTGCATCCGATACCAGGTCTGATTCTGAAATATAGAGAGTTTTATAAATTAAAGAGCACTTATATAACTAGTTTGCCAAATTATGTAGCGCCAGATAAAAAAATTCATACAAATTTTAATCAGACTTCAACTGCAACCGGCCGATTAGCAAGTTCAGATCCAAATCTTCAAAATATTCCAGCTTCAAGTTCAGTTTATGCACAGAAATTACGTGGTGCATTTAAAGCTGATCCTGGAACAGTATTTATATCAGCTGATTATTCACAAATTGAACTACGCGTTTTAGCATATCTTTCTAAAGATAAAAATCTGGAAAATTCATTTTTACAAGATTTAGATATTCATGCAATTACTGCATCAAAACTATTTGATACTGAGTTAGAAAAAATTACAAATGAACAAAGACAAGTTGGCAAAAGAATTAACTTTAGTATTTTGTATGGATTAACACCATATGGATTATCAAAAGATCTAAATATCCCATTTAGCGATGCTAAAATTTATATAGAAAAGTATTTCGCTCAATATCCAGAAGTACAAAACTGGATGAACAAAATTGTTGAAGAGACAAAAGAAAAAGGTTATGTAGAAACTTACTGGGGGCGCCGCAGATATATTTCAGGAATTTATGAACGTAACAAATCTCTTTATGAACTTGCAAAACGCGTAGCAGTAAATACAGTAGCCCAAGGCACCGCTGCAGAAATTATGAAAAATGGCATGATAAAGTTAAGTAGAGAATTACAAGATGCAAAAATTCTATTACAAATTCATGATGAGTTGTTGATTGCTGTTCCAGAAGACAAAGCTTATGAAATGGAACTGAAAGTCAAAAATATTTTGGAAAACATTGTTAACTGGTCAGTTCCATTAAAAGTTACAACCCGTGTTGGTAAAACTTGGCAAGAAGTTTCCAAGTGATTAGCTGTCTGATTCACCTGTATAATAAGATCTAAGTAAATCTCTAAATGGGCCTGTAGCGGGCAAATAGTCAATAACTGCCTTATTATAACCATCAATTGCTTGAGCATCAGCGCCATGCTTGAGTAACAATTTAAAAACCTCTTCACTTTTGTGAAAACGGTCTTGTGCTGATGAGCCACTATATGATGCTATTTTCATCGCCGCATTTATTAATGGTGTTCGTCTGTCCATATAATGTTCAACATTTGGATTGGCCCCATGCTCCAACAACCATTTAACAACATCAACATTTAGTTGTTCTACGGCGCTATCTAAAACAGTTGTTCCTTCGGAGTCCCGTATGTTGATGAATGCTCGATGCTTTGCTAATAATTCCAGATTTTCAATTGTGATATTTTGAATATTTAGTAAAGCTTCAGTTAATATCCTTGGGCTTGGGTTTTTAGATAGCATTTTTTCAACTAAATTTTTATCTCCTAGTTCAAGAGCCATTGTTAAATCATAACCACTAATTTTAGCCCCATTATCTAATAGTGAATCGACAATTTGTATATTTAGCTGCTGGTAATATTTTTGTGTAGGATCAACGAGTTTTTTCAACGCGTTACGTAAGGGATAACTTTCAATTTTTGCATAGGGTGTGTTTGGGTTAGCACCCCTTTTTAATAGAAAATTCACTATATATAAATTATTTCTCAAAATGGCTATTATCAAGGGCGTTATGCCTTCAGGGGTTGTAGCATTTATATCAGCCCCAGCTTGTAAAGCTGCATCAATTGCTTGGGGGTCACCACTGGCAGTAGTTATATAAATATCTTGGGCAGTTAAACCTTGAGCCCAGATTAGGCCTAAAATTAGAATTTTTGGGAACTTTTTCATTATTTTTCTCCATTTTTTTTACTATATTCTACTATTTTATAGATTCTGGTTTCCAAAAGTCAACAATTTGAAAAATTTATTATTTTCCAAAGGCTGCTTCAATGGCCTCTAAGACTGGCTCTAAATATTCTTTGAAACTTTCAGAATCTTTGATTCCAGCTTCAATAGCAATAGCTGGAGCTATAATACCAATTAGTGGCTTAAAGGGTATTCCAAGGGCTTTATTTGTTTTAAAATTACTGTTTTTAGATAGACGATCTCTAAAACTTTCAGCATATTTTATAGTTTTATTTATATTTATCAAATGAGCGCTATCAAATGGGTAAAAATGCAAGG
>Ga0155637_172_pt1 | contig 17844 bp, 19 predicted proteins | sample RifCSPhighO2_12_FD_107294 | JGI IMG/M metagenome (GOLD analysis project Ga0155637, IMG submission 107294) | candidate division TM6 bacterium RIFCSPHIGHO2_12_FULL_32_22
GATAATAAATTGGTATTTTTAGATATAGCGTTAACTCAATCTATTTTAGGGTTAAATACAGCTGAATGGTTACTAAATCCGGATAAACAATTTGTTAATAAAGGAGAAATTGTTGAAGCGTTTGTAGGACAGGAATTAATGGCTTATTCAAATTCTATACAAAAAGATGATTTATATTATTGGCGAAATCAAAAAAGAGGTGCTGAAGCTGAAGTTGATTATGTAATCAATCTGAAGCAAAATCTTGTACCCGTTGAAGTAAAAAGTGGCACAGGAAATACACTAAAAAGCATGCATCAATTTCTAGAAAAACACCCTGATTCAAAATTTGGAATTAAATTTTCAACACAAAATTATAATAAATTTGAAAACGTTTTGTCTTACCCTCTTTATGCAATATTAACTGCAATAAAATAAAACTCTTGATTTGTGAATATCAGCTTCTTTATAATAGCTATAATAGATTAATTTTATGGAGGATAGATATCTATGAAGAAATTACTAATTTCCACACTATTTTTAACTGTTTTTATAGCTAATGCTGATGACAGCAAAAAGGGTAAAGATAGAGACATATTGGAGCTATACACCTCAGCTGATTCAGATATTGCAAAAGCATCAAATAAACAATATGAAAGATTCAAAAAATCAAAAGCAGGAAGTCAATTTATAAAAGAACATAACTTTATCCCAAATTATGTTTTGTTTGATAGTAAGCAATTTGTTCCTGACTCTGAAGCAAACAACAATTTAAAAATAAGAATTTTCGAAAACTACATAAAATTTTGTTGGGGCAAAGATATAGATAAATGTGCATGAAGGCTCGAAGGTGTTGAAAAATAAAAAACTTGAAAAAGTCATAAAATATTTGGTAAATTATTTTTGATTTTTTTAGGAAATTAAATTGAGAATGAATAAGCTAGTAATTGTAGCATTAGCTTTTATATTAACTATAATGATTGATACGTTAGCAAAACAGGCGCTTATAAAACATCTAGAAAAAAGCGATCAATCTTTATCTTTAAAATAAGCTACCAATTGCAATACATCTTTTAACTTTGTATCTCTGATAATTAAACAGAGATATTTGTGAGGTTTCTCATAGACTAGAATATTGTCTTTAGTATCAAATTCTACAATAGATTTCCAACCATAAATCTCTAGATTCTCTTGATAGAATTTAACAAGATCCTCTTTATTAGATTTTATAAAAAAAGTTAAACTATTATTTGAAGTTAGAATAGAATATGCATTTACTGGCGTAACAAAATCGGATAATTTTGCCTCAGATTCTTTAATGAGACAAATATTTAACTTCTGTTTTGTGCAAGCAGAAAGCAAGAATAACAAGACTAATAGCATCTCTCGATACATCCTCCTGCGTCGGACCCTCGAGATGATTGGCCCGGTCATACTGATCCAACTTCGCCAACCAACTTCGCCAAGGCTACGTTGGTCAAGAGGCTTCGATGGACATGGTATAGCGCCTGTCCGACGTAACTTCACGTGTAGTCGGAAAGTATGAAACCGAAACAACAAGCTTACTAATAAAGATCTCTTCAAAACTATTTAACTTCTGTCACACGCTCAGTAACTTTTTCTGCTACAAACGGAATCTCTGGCTCTTGTGCAGCTCTATCTTTTTTGACAATTCTTTCTTTAACTCTTGCAGCTTTACCAACTCTGTCTCGTAGATAGAATAGTTTCGCACGGCGAACTTTACCACGTTTCACTATTGAAATAGAATCTATTTTAGGAGAATAGAATGGGAATATTCTTTCGACAGCAACGCTATTTGCGCTGATTTTTCTTACTATAAAAGTTGAAGATGCACCCTTTTTATGCATAGCGATTACATCCCCTTGAAACTGCTGAATTCTTTCTTTGCCACCCTCTACAATTTTTGTAGCAACATTAATTGTATCCCCAATTTTGAATTCGGGGAACTTAATATCCGTGATGCCCAAGGCATTAATTGTCTCTTTGGTAAGATTTTTCGCTTTCATAAAATTCCTAAAATATCCTGGAAACTTAAGATTGGTTTCCTATTTAATATAGCCTGAATACTCTCTCTTGGCAACTCATTTTTCATTTAAGCCTAGCCATTTATCCAAAATTATAGCCACAGCAGATCTAACAGATAGATGATTAAAATCTGTAAAGCCCTCTATAGGCTTAAGCTGAAAGTCGCTTTTTGCCATAAGATCATCAGAAAGGCCTTTTCCTGTGCCAAAAATCAATAAAATTGGTCTATTTTTAGACCAAACTTTAGACTGATCAAAATATGAAATAAGCGCCAAATCTGATCTTTTAGCCGAAGTTGTTATAATTATCGGATCAATATTCTCTTTTTCTTTTATAGCTTCAATTACGCTTTTTAAATCATTTTTTAAATGAGTGTTTTTAATAGCTTTAAAACGCTGCGGATTATATTCAAATCCATAGCCTTCTTGCCAAAAATGCAAAAGTTTTGAAACTATTTTTTGTTGATCTTTAAGCGGCGTAACTATAAAATAATTTTTTATACCGTATGTAGCACATGAACGTGAAATATCATGAATATCAATTGAAGTAACTGATGTTGTTCCCACTCTGTTATCTTCAAGAAGAACATCCGAATGCATTAATGCAACATAATGATTTGGAATAAATTTTGAAGCAACTTTTTTCTGAACCTCATTTAATTTATAAGTTCTGACCCATTCAAAATGATCAATAACGGTTTTTTGTGCTGCTTTATCTAAGCGCCATTTTTCAATTGCACCATGATTTCCAGATCTCAAAATTTCTGGAACCACCATACCCTTCCATTCAACGGGTTCAGTATATTGCGGATAATCTACAAACGGCCCCGAAAATGAATCCTGTTCAACAGAACCAACTTTGCCAACAATTTCAGGAAAATATCTCAAAATTGCTTCAAGAAATAACATTGCAGGAATATCGCCGCCCATTGTAACAAAATTACCTACAGATAGAATTTCATCTGCATAATATTCTTCAACACGAGAGTCCATTCCCTCATATCTAGATGATAAAAGCATAATATGCTTTTTATCAGCAATTTTATTATAGATCTCTTTTAAATTAGTCTGATTTAATAATTTACCCTGAGGAGAGAAAAATATTTTGTATGCTTTGCCAAATTCTTTTTCTTGCTTATCAATAGCTTTTTCAACAATCTCAGGTTTTATTAACATGCCATCGCCAGGACCAAAACCGGGAGCGTCAATCCTCTCTTTTGGTTTTGCAAAAGAAAATAAACCTTGAAGATCAAAGTTTATTAAATTCTTCTCCTGAGCTCTTTTTAATAGGCTAGTATTTATAAATGGCTCATAAAGATCCGGAAAAAGTGTTAATATTGAAATATTTTTCATTAGAGCAATTTGTGATTATGCACTCTTTTCTTTAAAGAGCTTGATTATCTTCTTTACAGAATCAGAAGGTAACGCACCCTTAGATATCCAGTCATTAATTTTTTCTTCTTTGAACTGAACTATCTCTTTAGAAGCTGGGTTATAAGTTCCCAAAATCTCTATAAATTTACCATCACGCGGAGACTTTGAATCTGTCGCAATGATTCTGTAAATAGGGGCATGAATTCTGCCAATGCGCGTTAAACGCAACTTAACTGACATATAAATCCTTAAATTATGGTTTATCTGAACAAATTATCGAATTTCTTTGATCTACTAAAAAGTTTAGCAAATTGTTTAGTTTCTTCAAATCGGGCAAGCAATAAATTAACATCTGAAACATTAGTTCCAGAGCCTTTAGCTATTCTATTCTTTCTAGAACCATCTAAAATCTTGGGCAAAAGACGCTCTTTTCTAGTCATAGACCCAATTATTGCCTTAAACTTTCTCATCTCATTCTGCCCCTTTTGAAGCTGCTCTTCTGAAATCTGACCCACTCCTGGCAGATATTGAGCTATTTTTGAAAGCGAACCCAATTTCTCAACCATCTGCATCTGAGATAAAAAATCCTCCAAAGTCATATGACCAGAGTTAAATGCTCTAGTCGCCCTGTCTTGATCTTCTTTTTTTATCTTGCTTTCTGCCTGCTCAATAAGCGATAAAATATCACCCATACCAAGAATCTTTGTAGCAACTCTATCTGGATAGAACATTTCAAGGTCATCAATTTTTTCACCTGTGCCGACAAATAAAATTGGCTTTTTTAAGCTATATCTAAATGCAAATGCTGCACCCGCTCTAGTTTCACTATCCATTTTTGTAAGAATTGCTTGTGAAAAAGAGACAGTTTGATCAAATGCTTTTGCAACATTTAAGGATTCCTGACCTGTCATAGAATCTAAAATCAAAAGCTTATAATTTGGATTAATCAAAGAATCTATTTCTATCAGCTCTTGCAGCATAGAATTATCAACATGTAATCTGCCTGCAGTATCTAAAAAAAGATAATCAAATTGCTTAGATTTAAAGTAATTATAAATCTCTTTAACCGCTTTTACAGGCTCTTTTTCAGAAGATCTAAAAAAGGATACGCCAACCTGCTTAGAAAGAATTTCTAGTTGATCAACTGCCGCAGGTCTATAAAAATCAACTGACGCCAGAAGAATATTTCTTTTTTTACCTCTTTTTACAGCTAAATCAATTAAATATTTTGCTAACTTTGCAATTGTAGTAGTTTTACCTGAGCCTTGTAACCCCATAACCATTATTACTGATGGAATCTGAAACAAATTATCAGGCAAAGAAGCTTTTTCGCCCAAAAAGAGCTTTAATTTTTCATGAACAATTTTTATAAACTGATCTGAAGGCTTTAGCGATTTCAATACTTTTTCACCTAGACTTTCAGCCTTAATACTCTCTATAAAGTCATTTACTACTTCATAGGGGACATCCGCTTCTATTAGAGAGCTTTTAACCTCTTCTATAGCCTCTGATATATTTTTATCTGAAATCTTATGATTTCCAGATATACGGTTAAAAATGGATGAAAATTTTTCTGATAAGCTTTTAAACATGCTTTTAATCTACCAAAAATTTGAATTTTTACAATAAATTTCAGCTATTTTTAGGTATAAAAACAGATTTAGCTAATTTTTGTTGACTATTAGAAATTAAAACTGCTATTATTGTTAAAAATAGATGTTTTTAATCTTTTTAATGGAGAATAGAATGAAAAAAATAGCAATTTTAATATTATTTAGCTTTGGCGCTATTTATGCCGTTGGCGATGGAAGATCGCCACGTGAAATAGTAATTGAAATGGAAAAAAGCCCTGACCAATTCTTTCCTGCCCATATTGACACAAAATTGGCTGAATTAGGTAATGATGAAGCTTATATTGAACGATTAGAATTAAGAGCAAAGCATCCTAGACTTTTTGTTGGGTATAAGCCCCTTCCTGGTCAAGATGTAGTAAATTTCGTGATAGAACAACATGAAAATATACGTAACCAGAGAAATAGATATGATTTTGCTCAATTGATTCAAGAATTGAAAGAAATTGAATCAGCTGTAAATCATAAAATAAGTCGCTTAAAACCTGTACAAAATCTGACTGAATTTGTTAAAAAAGAACTTAACAAAATGTTAATAAATATTTTACACATCATAGATGATGCAGGAGCCTATTACCAAACTAAGTTACCAGCTCAAACTGGTGACGCAGCTGGACCTGCGGAAGAAGCGGGAAAAATTTATCTAGATTTTAGTGATTTAAAATATGGTGTTGCAGAAGCTATTGGTCATAGACACAGCATGGAAGATGCAACTGCAGAAGTTATAGCGCCTGATTATGCGATATTTGGTTTGTATGATGGCCATAATGGTTCTGATGTATCAAAGTTTGTTGCTGATCATTTGCCAGGCAATATAACCAATCACCCGGAATTCCAAACAAATCCAGAAAAAGCATTATTTGACGCTTATATGAAAACCGACGCTGAAATTCCACAAGATATAGAAAATCAGGGATGTACAGCTGTAACAGCTCTATTTAAAGGAAACAAATTGTATGTAGCAAACACAGGAGATTCACGTGCAGTATTATCAAGAGATGGTCGAGCAATTGCATTGTCTGAAGATCAAAGCCCAGAAGTGCCTGCTGAAAGAGCCAGGATAGAGGCGCTTGGCGGCAAAGTCGCACTTACCGCAGAATTTGAAGCTGCTTATCCTGAAGGCTATCCGATAGATAAAGCTGGTAAAATTAAATTATTCCCTTATAGAGTTAATAAAAGTCTAAATATGGCAAGAGCTTTAGGCGACAAAAAAAATCGCCCATTTATTATTCCCAATCCTGAAGTTAAGGTAATTGAATTAAAGCCTGAAGATGAATTTTTAATTTTAGCTTGTGATGGAATTTGGGATTACATGGAAGAAAATCAAGAAGCTGTTAACCGAGTTAATATAATTCTATCTTCAGGAAAAGATCTCAATCAATCCGCTGAAGAATTAATAAAATATGTTAATAGTAAAGCACGTGGTGACCTAGGACATGATAATATGTCAGTTATAATTGTTGATTTAAGAAAATCAATAAAATAAATGGAGATTTAAGCACATGAAAAAATATATTCTGCTTATAACGCTCACTACAAATTTAATTTACTGTGAAAGCGTAAAAGAGATAATTCATCGTTGCTTAGAAGCTCAACCAATAGAAAAACCTACACCAAGAAAACCGTTACCACCTCTACCAACACGCACTCCTCAAGCACCTGTACAACTGGTTCCTACACCAGCAGCACCTACTATGCCTGCGGGCCCAGCAGATGATCAACCAGCAAAACGTGGCGGACCTGGCGGTCCACCTCCAGTACCTGTAGATGAAGACATTTTTAGAGCACCAATAAAACTTGCTGCACCAGCTTGTAAATTTAAAGGTGAACTAACTGACTTAGATAATCAAATGCAAATTTTAGATAGAGAACTAGGACGCCATACAGAAGTTAAATGCATATTAAATCGAAATAGACTAATTTGCCAACCTGCGGCTGGAATTGCCGATGAACCAAAACGACGCCCTACTTTACCAGTGCTGTCACCAGAAAAACTTGCCCTTCAAAAAGAGCTGGAAGAGGCGCTAAAAAGACGCAGAGAAGAGGGATTCTAAGGAGAAACTAATGAAGAAGATAAAAACATTATTCAGTCTATTATTAATTTTAACTGGGGCTAATTTATATTCTTTTGATACAGAAGGTTGCGAAGTATATTTTGGAACTGTAGAAGATATTGGCCAACAGTTAGGAGAATATTTAACTACATTCGAAAGACAGGATGTACAATGTGAATTTGTACCAGGCGATAGTCTACATTGTGAAGCTATAGGACCAAAACAACCTCCAAGGGCGCCTAAAAAACCTATTAAAAAACCAAAAGGACCACCTCAACCAGAAGTTTTAGAAGAAGAACTTGCAAGAGTATTAGCAGGTTTAAGGCATCGCTAACCAAATTAATAGTTTTAATTATTTACAGATCGATTAAAATAAAATTAGACCGGTCTAAAATTTTAATCGAGTAAATATGTCACGCAAACCAGAACTTACTAATAAAGAAAAAAATACATTAATTGTTGGAATTTATGCTCCATACAACAAATCTCATGATATAAATTCTTATTTTGAAGAATTTAAAAATCTTGTAAAAACCAATCAAAAAAGTTATAACGGTGAACTTTTTATAAAGTTGCGTGATATCGACTCAGCAACATTTATGGGCAGCGGCCAATTAGATAAAATTAAAGAAATCTGTAAAGAAAAAAGTATAGAAAGAGTCATAATTTCGGAACCATTAACCGTACAACAAGAGAGAAACATAACTGATATTCTAAATTGCGAAGTAGCTGATAGAACAGAATTAATTTTAGAAATTTTTGATAAAGCTGCAGTTTCAGCTGAGGGTAAACTACAAGTTGAAATTGCAATATTAAGACATAGAAAATCTAGACTTGCAGGCAGAGGAATTCATCTTTCACAACAAGAAGGCAGAATTGGCGGCCGTGGTCCGGGTGAAACTGCAAAAGAAGTCGCAGCTCGTCATATAAATGAACGTATTACAAATTGCAGAAAACAATTAGAAAAACTAGAAACTACACGTGAAACACAACGCAAAAAGAGACTTTCAACAGCATTGCCGTTAGCATGTTTAATTGGATATACAAATGCAGGCAAATCTACAATTTTAAACACGCTTACAAAGAGTAATGTTTTAGCTGAAGATAAACTCTTTGCAACTCTAGATACAACTACAAGAGAGCTCTTTATTAACCATGAAAAGTTTGGTCTAATTTCAGATACTGTCGGCTTTATCCAAGAATTACCACACCAATTAATTGAAGCATTTAAATCTACTTTATCAGAATTAAAATATGCAGATCTTCTATTACACGTTGTAGATATTTCAGATAAAAATTGGCAGACCCAAATTGAAGTAGTACATGAACTTTTAGAAGAATTAGACCTTCAAAGAGATATGATTTATGTATTTAATAAAGCTGATAAAGTTGTAGAGATTCCCAAAGAAGTGGAGAACTATCAGCCTCATGTTATAATCTCCGCCCTTGATAAAGAGACTATTCAGCCATTAAAAAATTATCTTGAAGAATGGAAGCGCATACAAAATGAAGCAAAAATTCAATGAATTTTTAAAAACAGAACTTAATGAAAATCAATTAAAAGCAGTTGAAGAAAAAAATGGATCATTTCTAGTAATAGCTGGAGCAGGATCAGGCAAAACGCGTGTAATTACCGCACGAATTACAAATCTAATTCTAAATCATAACGTTCACCCTTCTGAAATTCTGGCACTCACATTTACAAACAAAGCAGCTCGAGAAATGAAAGAGCGCATAGAAAAATTTCTTTCAGAAGAGACAAATTTGCCGTTTATCGGAACGTTCCATTCTTTTTGCCTACTCACACTCAAAAAATACAAATCGTTTCATAAAATTGAAAATTTTAGCATTCTTGATGACGAAGATCAATTGAAGCTTATAAAGCTGATTTTGAATAAATTTTCCCTTAATAAGCAGCTTAATCCACGACAGGTTCAATATCAGATATCAACTTTAAAAAACAATCTAGATTCGAGTCTAAACAAAATTGAAGATAAATTATTGGTAGAAATTTTAGAAGCTTATGAAAAAGAAAAAAGAAATAGTAGATGCTTAGACTTTGATGATCTATTAATCGAAGTTGTAAAGTTATTCAAGACAAACAAAATATTTAAAGAAAATTTTCAGGCAACGGTAAGACATATTCTTGTTGATGAATATCAGGATACAAATAATGTTCAACACGAATTATTAAAAGAGATGGCATTAAATAAAAATTTTGCTTTGGACTCAATTTGTGCTGTTGGTGATGAAGATCAGTCGATATATTCCTGGCGTGGCGCAGTTGTAGATAATATAAACCATTTCAAAAATGATTTTAAAAATACAAAATTAATAAAAGTTGAACAAAATTATAGATCTGTAAATCAGATTTTAGATGTAGCAAATGATGTAATAAAAAATAATAAAAACAGAAATGAGAAAAAGCTCTGGTCCAACAAGAAAGCTGATAATAGAATAATAAGAACGACAAGTTTTTCTGGAACAAAAGAAGCAGAACTTGTAGCAAAATATATAAAATTAGCACACAAAAAAGATAAACAGAATTCAATTGCAATTCTATACAGAACACACTTTCAATCACGTTTAATTGAAGAAGCGCTTTTAAGAGAATCCATAAATTATAAAATTATTGGCGGAGTTCAATTTTATGAAAGAAAAGAAATAAAAGATATTTTGGCCTATTTAAAGATAATTGTTAATCCCTTTGATAAAATTTCACTCTTTAGAATTCTTAATTGCCCAGTGCGCGGCCTAGGTTCAAAAACAGAAGAGATTATTAACGATGAATGGTTATTAGAACCATTACTTAATTATAAAGAGCTATTTAAAAAGCTTGACGCAGATAAAAAATTGCCTGCAAAAAAAATAGAAGTTTTAAATGATTTTGTAAAAATTCTAGATAATTTTAATTTTACAGACAATACAACTACTGTAATAAAAGAACTAATAAACAAATTAGAATATTTAACATACCTAAAATCTGAATTTGAAAAAAAAGATGCCGAATCAAGAATAGAAAACCTAAATGAACTTATAAGAGCATCAAAGTATTTTGAAGACCAGAATATAAATTCTATAAAAGAATTTTTAGATGAAGTTGCTCTAATTCAGGATCAGCTAAACAAAAAATCAGATGAAGAAATTCAAGTTCAGCTTATGACTATACATGCCGCCAAAGGCCTAGAATTTGATCATGTAATAATTGTAGGACTTGAAGAAGGGTTACTGCCGGGCAACAAAGCTTTAGAAAAAGAAGAATTAGTAGAAGAAGAACGCAGGCTCTTTTATGTTGGTATAACAAGAGCAAAAGAATATCTAATAATTTCTAATGCCAAGTTTAGAAACCATTTTGGCCAAACAGGTAACCAGATACGTTCCAGATTCTTTGATGAAATTTCAGACCAAAAAGTGCATAATTTTATGCATACAAACTATAATGACCATGAATTAACTGCGCTATTTAGCAACTTCCTAAATTTAGCCCCTCAGGCCACATTTAAGCCCTCGGTTATGACTTTTCAATCCCAAAGCCCCAAATTGGTATCAGAATGGAAAAAAAACCACTTTGCAAAGCATAAAATTTTCGGAATTGGCCTTATAAAAGAGATCGAAAAAAAGCCGGAATCTACCATAATTACTCTGGAATTTAAGACCGGCCCCAAGAAAATCGACTCTAAATTTCTAGAAAAAATTTAAAGTAATAGTTTAAAAATAGACTAACTGCATTGCTGATTTAACGTCTTGTAATGTTTTTTCAGCAACTTCTAGAGTTTCTTGTGTCCCTGCTTTTAGAACTGACAAAATATATTCTTTATCTTGCTCTAATTCTTTTCGTCTTTGTCTAATTGGCATTAGAATATTATTTAGGACTTCGAAGAGATATTTTTTTACTTTAACATCACCGAGACCGCCTTGTTGATAATGATTTTTTAATTCTTCTACTTTTGTTTTATCGGTATCAAATGCGTCTAAATATTCAAATACTGTGTTATTTTCTATCTGTCCTGGATCTTCCACTTTTATGTGATTGGGATCTGTGTACATACTCATAATTTTTTTTTGTAGCAGATCTTCTGAATCTGATAAAAATATTACATTATTTAATGATTTACTCATTTTTGCTCGGCCATCTGTACCCGACAATCTAGAATGCTTAGAAATTAATGCTTTGCATTCTTTTAAAACCTCTGTCTTATAAATTCTATTAAAACTTCTTACTATCTCATTTGTCTGTTCTATCATTGGAAGCTGATCTTCTCCAACAGGCACTAGAGTACCATTAACAACAGTGATATCCGCAGCTTGGCTTACAGGATATACAAAAAAACCTGCGGGAATTGATTCGCCAAAACCTTTTTGTTGAATCTCATTTTTAACCGTTGGATTACGTTTTAATCTATTTACTGTTACCAAATTTAAATAAAAAACTGTTAAATCTGCAATCTGAGGAATCATTGATTGAATAAATATTGTTGTTTTTTTAGGATCTATTCCAACTGATAAATAATCTATAGCAACCTCTATAACATTATCATGAACTTTTTTAGGATCTTCGTAATTATCTGTTAATGCTTGTATATCTGCGATCATTACATATTGCTTATATTTATTCTGCAATTCAACTCTATTTAGTAATGAACCTACATAATGACCTAGGTGCAATTGCCCCGTCGGCCTATCTCCAGTTAAAACAATCTCATTTGCCATTTTTTATCCAATTATTTTTTTTATATTTTTTATTATAGTAGATTTATCAAAATTATAAAAAAGGAACAGTGATGATTCAAATTCCGCAGCATCTAAATTATTTCATGATATTCAAATGGACCGATATTATTGAAATTTTAGTACTCTCAACGTTTATATTCTATTTTTCTTGTTGGTTAAAAAAAGATCATCAAAAGAAATTATTACCAACATTTTATGGAATATGTCTACTTTTCATAACAACACACTATCTACACTTAACAACACTGAGCAGTTTTATATTCTCATTTTCACCAGCATTAATTACAATTTTTATTTTATTACACCAAAAGGTTATTCAAAAGAACTTTGTAGCAGCAAAAAATCTTAAGCCTATAAATTTACAAAAACTAGATTGGGTGCAATCTCTTGTAAAGACACTTTTAAGTGCCGTTGATTCAAAAAAAGAAGTTCAATGTTTAATAGAATGCAAAGATCTAGCCGAAGAATTTGCAAAACCGGGAATTATTGTAAACACTCTAATTCAAAAAGATATTTTGGATTATCTAATAGATAGTTCCCAATTCAATACAAATAAATTTCTATGGATTAATCAGGAAGGCCTAATTAAGGCTATTAATAGTGAATGGAATTTACCGGAAGAGCTAGTTTTACTAGAAGATAAAAAATTATCAGACTGGGAAAAAAATTCTATAAGAATTAGCGGCAAATTAGACCTGATAACATTAAAAACCTGCTCAATTACACGCACATTTAGCATAATTGCTCAGGGTAAAATTATTGAAAATATATTTACAGATAAAACTATAAATCTAATTCAGCAATTTATCAAAAAAAGTGAATTTAACCATACAAATAATTCTATTAAAGAAAGAGGCCAAAATTTATGAAATTTAACCAGATACAGTTAACAAATCAGCTAACTTTAAAAATTATTTCTTTAATCTTTTCATATTTAATCTGGTCAATATTATCGCAACAACATATTGCAACAATAGAAAAAAACATACCAATATGTTTTTATAATCTAAATGATAATTTTGAAATTTTCGCTCCCGAAAATCTTAATATTAAAGTATCAGGAACTAGATATGATCTCTGGTTTAATGAATCTAATGCAGTTCACATTGATAGCAGCTTTGTAAATGAAGAAAAAGAATATGAATTTGAAATTTATCCACAACATATCTTTTTACGTCCGCAACTTAATTTGATAAGCTATAAACCATCCAGAATAAAAATAAATGCAAAGAAAATATGAAAAACAAACGTTTAATTTATAAAATTTTAGATCAATTTAGATCACTATTTCTAAATGGCATTCTTATAATTTTGCCAATTGGCATAACTATAATGATATTTAATGCCATATTTAAAATTGTAAAAAATTGGCTTTCACCCCTACAACATATATTACCTATCAGCTTTCAAGATGTTCCTCAGGCAGAATTTATTTTAGCGTTAGCTCTTATTTTAGTGGTAGGATTTATATCAAAAGTATTTTTTTTAAAAAGCATCTTGCACAAATTTGAATTTCTAATTTTTAAAATCCCATTAGTAAGACCAATATATTCAGGCATAAAACAGCTTGTAGAAGCACTAACTGATCAAGGTAAGATAAGTTTTAAAACTGTAGTAATGGCAGAATTTCCAACAGCTGGAAGCTACTGTTTGGGATTCTTAACTGGTGAATCTTTAGATGCGGTTACTCCGGATAAAAGCAAACGTTATTATAATATCTTTATTCCAACTACACCTAACCCCACTACAGGATTTTTTATCTTAATGCCTGAAGAAAAGATTATTAATACTGATTTAACTAGGCATGAAGCCATGACGATGATTATTTCAGGAGGAATAATCAAACCCGACAGATTTATCTAAAATTCTGCTACAGGGTCACGGATCACAGGATCAGAAATAGGAGCTCCTTCTATTGGTTCATGCTGCTCAACTGGATCAAATGCAACAGTCTTGACAGATTTAAATGTGCCATCAGCTTGCAATTCGAAACTTTTACCAATATCATTTCTATATATTGCTTTGCCCGATTTTCCCATTTTTTCAAATTTATATCCATCTTTGTAAACATTCTCATCAAGTAATAGATTTTCCATACCACTATCTGTTTTGATGTACAAATTGCCATCTTTATCAGCATAAACAATCTGACCTAAGGAATTTTTTCCAATTTCTGTTTTTACTTCCTCGGTTTCAGGATGAATTGTAATTGTACTTCTTTGGACTCCTAATGTTTCATCCAAGTTTACACGAACATTAACCACATCTTCAAAGAATTTGGATGAAGGATTCGAATTCCGTAATATATAAGTTAATTCTTTTAAATCCAAATACATCTTAGAATTGAATTCTTTTGCGAGCTTATTAATATATTTTAAGTCAAATAATATACCAGCACCTTTAGCATTTGGAAAGTTTCTCTTCGTAAGCAGAGCTTTAGCACCAGATTCACATATTAAATCAAGCATCTCCTCTCTAGACATCGTCTTATGCCCAGGCTGATCAAATAGCCCATCAGCAAATGAAAACTCAAAGAAATCATCGTCACTAATATTCAAGCTCCTTGCATAATCAGAGACTGTATCTTCCAACTCTTTAAATCTATCAAAAACTTTACTTAATTCCGGGAAATCTTGTTCTAAATTTTTTGAGGTTAGTAACTGTTTGAAAACTGGTTCTCCAAGTTTATCTTTTACCATGTTAACTATCATCTTGTCAGATGGCGCCCCTTTACTCTCAGCCAACTTTAACCATTCTATATATTTTTTTAATCTCGCTCCGGGCCTCTTGGCCACCCATCCTCTTATTTTGCCCACTACGACAATAGCTAATATGACCAGAGCCAAGGCGCCAGCAGCAGAGCCAACGCTGATAACTGCAATATCCATCCCGTTTAGAGAAGATTTTGCTTCTAGTTCTTGAGTTTCCATTAGTGGAATAGCAAATAAACTAAAAATTATATAAAAAATTAATTTTTTCTTCATGAATCTCTCCATTTTAATATAATTAACTAAAACTCTCCTACTGGGTCACGTGTTGGCTCTGTCCAAGACGGATTTTCATGGCTTACAACAGGAGGAGGCTCAGTTACAACTATTGGTTCATGCTCCACTGGAGTAACTATAACACTCTCAATAGATTTAAAGCTGCCATCGGCTTGTAATTCGAAACTTTTACCAAGATCATTTTTATATATTGGTTTGCCCGATTGTCCCATTTTTTCAAATTTATATCCATCTTTACGAACATCCTCATCAGGTAATATATTTTCCATGCCACTATCTGTTTTGATGTACAAATTACCATCTTTATCCACATAAACTGTTTGACCTTCTGAAGTTTTACCAATTTCTGTTTCTCCTTCTTCTGTTTCAGGATGAATTGTAATTGTACTTCTTTGAGCGTCTAATGTCTGCATCACATCTTTCTTATGATCAGCAATTTCTCCATAAAGTTTTAATGTAAATTTTACATCTTTCAACTTCATTGCCTTAATTAAATCATCAAAATTGCCTTCCATAATTGAGCCAGCTCTTTCCGTTCCCTTGTCAACTATATCTAAAAGTTTTCCTGTGCTCGCTAGTTTACCATCTGCTTTCAAACGACCATACTCTCTATCTACAAGAAAAAGTTTAGCGAGCGACGTATATACTAAATCAGTTATATGCTCATCGGTTATTGATTCGCTCTTAATTAAATCGGGAGCTTTAAAAACTGTATCTGCTAATACCTTCGGAAAATCTCTTCTTTGTAAAATAAATTCTAATAATGAATCATCAAAGCTTTCTAAAGACATTTTTATGATATCACGATATTTATCAAAAACTTTATCTAATAGAGGAAAATCTCCTTTTAAATTTTTTGATGCAATTAATTTATCAAAAAGCTCATCTCCAATTGCTCTTTTTAATGTTTTAGCTAATATGTTATCAGAAGTTCCTTCCGCAGACTCATTAGCTGACTTTAACCATTTTACAAAATCATCCAAATTCGTATCTATTTCAGGAATTTCACGAGAAACTTGAGAACTTTTATTTCTGTTTGTTAGAGCTACAACTAACAGAGCTGAAATTATAACAAAAACAACTATGCCGCCTCCAAGACCTGCTCCAAGACCTATTCCTATAGCCTCATTCTCATCTTTCGATAATGCTCTTATTGTTTTTGTATCTAGGGCCGGAATAACAAACAAGCTCAAGCTTAGATAAAAAGTTAATTTTTTCTTCATAAAATTCTCCATTTAGAAATTAAACTTATTTTTACCTTAACATATGCTATATTTGAAAATCAAGAAAAAATTTCAGATTTTCCAAAATTTATAAATTTACCCTGTAAATCCTAAAAATTAGTGTTTTATTAGTAAAAAATCGAGTTGGAAATCCCCAAAACCCTGCTTTAGGGTGCAATCTGTAATATATAGGCGATTCTGGGTAGATTGGAGCTCTTTGAGAGAATGTTTTTTGTAGTCTCCATTTATAAATGAAAAAGGGAGCTTATAAGAGATTTTTTTGAGGTTTTTTGGATCTTTTTGCTCTTTATAGTAGATAAACCAATAGGCCCTAAAAAGCTGGTCCTGCCAAAAAACTGTCCAAAAAGTATCTGAATAACTACTTTTAATTTTCTGCCAATATTCAAGAAATTGGCTTTTCTGCTTAGAAAAATAGAGTGAACTTAATGTAAATAGTGAACTTTCTGTCTCTATTACTTGATCAGACCAATCTGATAAAAAGTTCTTGTATCGAGCGCCCAAAGTTTTTGAATAATATAAAAGAATAATAACCTGATCAATATCTAATTTACCAAACTTGTCCAAAAATTTATCTGAATTAATTTTTGAATCAAATACAAATTGAGCTAACTTAGAAACTTTATCAGATTCTACTAAGCCAAATTTTATTTTGTCAAAAGATATATCCCTATCTGAAGAAAAAAAAGAAATTATATTGGGACCATCATATTTTTCTAAGAAGTAAATTAACTCAGTTTTTATTTTAGTAGTATAGCTATCTATGTTCCCTAACCAATAGAAAACTCTATTGCCCAAAAATGTAAAATTAATCTCAGTTTTAAATGAAGCAAAATCCATTTCTGATAGATCTACAGATTTTACTGAAATTATATTTTTTTCTTTTAATTTTCTTTTAAATATGGAAAAAAACAGATATAAAAATGAATCTCCCTGAAAATAGATAACGTTATTATCTAATATTAGATTTAAATTATCTAGCAGTTCAAAGAGATTCATATTATTTGTCTATTTTTGATTTACAAATTTTAAACTGATACGGCCAGTTTCCGGATCATGATCAATAACTTCAACTAGAACATTTTGACCAATTTTGTAAGTTTGATCCATCTTGCGTTGTAGATCTTTTGGTATCTGTGAGATATGCAATAGACCATCTAAACCTGGTACAATCTCAATAAACATACCGAAATCAGCTAAACGCTTAATTCTTCCATGATAGATAGAACCAGGCTCAATTTGGCCGGCTAAAGTCTTAATCCAATTTACAGCCAATTCAACATTTGCATCCGGACCACCAAATACGTTTACTGTTCCATCATCTTCTGTATCAATTGTAGTTCCGGTTTTTTCGATGATCTCTTTAATCATCTTGCCACCAGGCCCGATAATTAGACCAATTTTTTTAGTATCAATCTTAAATGAAGTCATCTTAGGAACAAGATCTGATAATGGCTTTGGTAAAGAAATTGTATCTTGCATTTTATGCAAAATTAAATCTCTTGCATCTTTAGCTTGAGCTAAAGCCTGTTCAAATACGTTACGCGCTAATCCGCCTTTGTATTTAGTGTCCATCTGAATTGCAGTTATTCCAACAGAAGTACCTGCAACTTTGAAATCCATAAAACCAAAGTTATCTTCGAAGCCAGTTAAATCTGTAATAGCTTGAAATTTACCACTGGAGCTCCTTAACAGACCCATAGCAACACCACTTACCATATGTTTAAGCGGAACACCCGCATCTAATAATGCTAAAGTTGAACCGCATACTGTTGCCATTGAAG
>Ga0155637_191_pt1 | contig 17128 bp, 19 predicted proteins | sample RifCSPhighO2_12_FD_107294 | JGI IMG/M metagenome (GOLD analysis project Ga0155637, IMG submission 107294) | candidate division TM6 bacterium RIFCSPHIGHO2_12_FULL_32_22
TAAGACTTCATTTTCTTTAAAAAAGTGAATACTGAGATAAAAATCAGCATTTAATCTATTTGAAAAATTGGCATTTTGAAGATATTCAATAGTTTCGCCAGGAAATCTTGTCAGAACAACACGTAGATCTTTATATTTTTTTTCTAGCTCTTTTTTTAATTCATTACAAAACTGAAGTGTTATTCCCCTTTCAAAACTATCATTTAAAATTCTGCCTGCATTTTTTGCATCGCCTTCTGGATTTAACATTAATGTGAAATTTGACTGGCAAGATATTGTAATAAGAATGGAAAAAGCAATATGCGCTCGTGTATAATAAATTAGTTTCTTTAGACTTCTTCTGAAACTTCCGTTCAATGGTTCGATACAATTTTTTTTCAAAAAATCACTTCCAGACTCCGCCAAAGGCTTCGTCGGACACGGCACCACGACAGAGCCCTGCGAAGCTTCACGCGAAGCATGGGACGGCCCGTTCATCCCGACCCAGACTACGCAACATATTGCTACGTCGGGCGAGGTGCTTGCCCGCTGAAGCTTTATGCGAAAGCGGGTATCGAGGGATGAGTTTCGGAAGAGCGCTTTTATATTCTGCATTCTAAATCAGTAGTTAAAAATTCCTTTAAAAAAGTCTTGCGTTCAATACTCTTATTATTTTTTATTGCCATAGCTAGCGCTCTAGTTTGGCCAATAAAAATACATAATTTCTTTGCTCTAGTTAATCCCGTATAAATTAAATTTCTTTGTAACAGTGTAAAATGTTGAGTGAATATTGGTATAACTACAGCATCATATTCTGAACCTTGGCTTTTATGAATTGAAATTGCATAGGCCAAAGCAATTTCATCTAATTCAGAAGATTCATATTCTAATAATTTACCATCAAATCTAATAAATAGTTTTCTGTCATCAATATCAATATCTTCAATTATTCCCATGTCGCCGTTAAATACAAATTTGTCATAATTATTTCTAATCTGCATTACGCGATCATCAACTTTGAATGTATATCCGATACGTTGAATAGATTTTTTTTGATCAGGATTTAACATTTTTTGTAAATCTAAATTTAGCTGCTGTGTTCCAACAATACCTTTATTCATAGGAACTAAAACTACTGAATCATTAATATCAATATGATAGCTATTCAAAGTATGTTTTATTATTTTTTCCAAATGCACCTTTACTTTTGAAGGGTCTTCTTCTTTAATAAACAAGAAATCTCTTTTTGAATCGGATAAAAATGTTGTGGGAAATTCACCCTTATTTATTCTATGTGCATTAACAACAATTAAACTATTTTGTGCCTGTCTAAAAATTTCTGTTAATTCTACATAAGGGATCTTTTTACTATTTATTAAATCTTTTAAAAAGTTTCCAGCTCCAACTGATGGTAACTGATTAATATCACCGATTAATATTAAATGTGCATTTAATGGTAACGCTTTCAAAAGTGAATTTGCAAGAAAAATATCTATCATTGATGCTTCATCAACAATCAAAAAATCTAACTTTAATGTTGAATTTTCATTCATCTTGAATTTCATTATGCTAACGTCAAACTCTAATAATCTATGAATAGTTTGTGAGTTTTTATGAGTACTTTCATGCATTCTCTTTGCAGCTCTACCAGTTGGCGCACAAAGTTTATATGAAACTTTATTGTTATCTAAAATTTGTAATAGAGTCTTAATCACTGTTGTTTTTCCTGTTCCAGGACCACCTGTAACAATTGAAATTTTATTTTGCAAACAAGAAAGAATCGCTTCTTGCTGCTTTTCATTTAGCTCAATATTAGGATTTAGAGAATTTGTTCTTAGCTGATTATAAATTTTTTCAATATCAAACTTATATTTAGATACGGTTAGATTAACTTTTTCTACCCAATTAGCAACACTCTTTTCTGTGCCATAAAATTGCGCTAATGTTATAAAATGTTTTTCACTGTGAGTCAAAATTCTTATTTTTTCAGCTGCATATAAATCATGTAACGCCCTTTTTATTAATGCTTGAGCAGTTTCTTCATCTAGCTCTAAAAGTTTTTGTGATTTCTTTTTTAGTTCTTCAACTTCAACATACAGATGACCGCTTCCAATTTCTGTTGTTATAGCAAATGTAATTCCAGCTTTTACACGTTCAATAGAATTTCTGTCTATACCAATATTTTGTGCAATTTGATCGGCAATTCTAAATCCTATTCCCCAGATATCGTCAGCAAGTTTATATGGATTTTGTTGCACTATTGCAATAGATTCATGTTTATATTTTTTGTAAATTTTGGCAGCATATGCCGGTGAAATGCCTTTATCTTGCAGAAAGATCATTATACGTGAAATGTGTCTATGTTCTTGAAATGATTCTACAATCTGTTCTGCCCGTTTTGCGCCTATTCCGTCAACTTCATTTAATCTATCTGGCGATTTTTCTATAATTTCAATTACATCTTCACCAAAATAGTGAACAATTTTTTCTGCATAGACTTTTCCAATGCCTTTAATTAGACCTGATCCTAAAAATTTTATTAGACCGTTTTTGCTTGTTGGCATAATTGGAATACAAGTTGCAGCTTCAAATTGTCGACCAAATTTTGGATGATCTACCCTCTTTCCAGTCACCAAAATTTCTTGACCAACTTGTAAAGATGGAAAATATCCTCGAATTGTGATAAATTCTTTTTCTAGCTTTAACAGGAATACACAAAATCCTGTGTCAGCACTTTGAAATATAAATTTTTCTATATTACCCTTAAGTTCTTCTGGCATTGTTCCCAAACTTGAAATTTTATTTATAGTATAACAAAAATGCTTTTAAAAAGGAGCGCAAATGAAAAAGATTCTTAGTCTACTATTAATTTTAAGTATTAAAACTTCAGCATTAACACCGATAAAAATTGAAAGTCCATTAATTCATAATCTTGATGGACATTTAATAGATGGTGGTGCAATTATGATGCAAAAGCAGGTTTTGGTTTCAATTAGTACAATTGTATATGGCAAACATGGTGTTGGTACAATAAATTATGATGGCAAAAAAATCAGTTTACAAAAACTATCTATTGAAGAACGCAAAGTAGATTCTGAAATGCAAAAGAAATATTCATTAACTATCAAAAATGCGTATCGTGAAGATTCTGCTAAATTGCCTGATGAATTTAGAGACAAAGTTGCAGCGTTGCATGCCGCATTTGATGATGCAAAAAATCAATTTAAAGAAGCGACATTCCCATTCTTGGATAAAATTAAACATTTTAAAGACCCTGTTTTAAAAATTATGTCAGAATGGAGTGAAAAGAGAAAAAGAACAAACAGTGATATTCTAAAATGGGCTGACACCGATGGTAACGAAGAAGCTCTATTTCATAGCACAATTACAACCAATAATGATCTAAACTCTTTCTTGTATGATATTATGGTCTTTTTGAATGATTTTTCTCATAATTGCCCAAAAGCTAACGATCAGTTTGTACAATATATGAAAGAAAAGGATGGAAAATAAGTTGATGAAGAAAAAATATATTATTGTTTTTCTATCCACAGTTTCTACAATATCAGAATCATGTAGCATAATTGGCTACGTAGGTAATCAGTATTGTAAGAATTTTGTAATTCAAGGTCTTGCAAATCTTGAATATCGAGGTTATGATTCGGCCGGATTTGCTTGTATCAAAGACGGTGAAATATTAATTACAAAAGCAGCCGGGAAATTAGATAATCTGATAGCAAAGTTAGTAGTTGGTAATAACGGGTATGTTGGAATAGGTCATACCCGTTGGGCTACACATGGACAAGCGAATGAACAGAATGCACACCCACACTTTAATGAAACAAAATCTATTGCGCTTGTTCACAACGGCATCATAGAAAATCATTTTGAGTTAAAAGAGAAATTCAAGCATAAGTTTAATTCTGAAACTGATACAGAAGTAATTGTTCACTTACTTGAAGAAAATCTACAAAATCTTGATTTAAAACAAGCGATATTAAAAACAATAAATCAGCTTGAAGGTTCGTTTGCTTTAGCAATAATGTTAAAAGAATATCCAGACATACTAATTGGTGTGCGATATAAATCTCCATTATGTATAGGTTTAGGCAAGGATGAAAACTATTTAGCCTCTGATTGTCTAGCATTCGCAGAAAAGACTAATAAAGCGGTATTTTTGCCTGATAGATCATGGACTATAATTACAAAAGATTCTGCATCTATTTTTGATTTTGCAGGAAATGAAATAACTGTGCCAGTTACAGAAGTTAACATAGAAAAATCATCTTATACTCAGATGGGCTACGAACATTTTATGTTAAAAGAGATTAATGAGCAGCCAGAGGCAATTTCAAATTGTGTAAAATGGTATTCAGAAAATCAGAATAATGTAGCTAAAATATTGAATCTTGATTTAAAGAAGCTAGAAAATATATCGTCAATTCATTTAATAGGCTGCGGAAGTTCTTGGCATGCAGGCCTAATAGGGCAATTTTTCTTTGAAGAAATATGTCAAATTCCTACACAGGTACATCTGGCTTCTGAATTTAGATATAAACGCTTTTTCCCCGACAAAAATGCACTCTATATTGGCATTTCTCAATCAGGAGAGACAGCCGATACCCTAGAAGCATTACGATTAATAAAAGAACATAATTTACAAACGTTGGGAATAACAAACGTATTATCAAGTTCAATATCAAGAGAGTGCGATGGATTCTTGCCAACGTTAGCTGGCCCAGAAATTGCGGTAGCTTCAACAAAGACATTTACAACGCAAGTTACTGCAATGTATTGGCTTGCAAACTATATAAATTATCAAAAAAAATTAATAACTATTTCAGAATTGCAACAAGCAAATAGAGATTTAAATGATGCTGGCAAAGTTATTAATCAAACAATAGCTAAATATTCTAAAGAAATATCAGAGCTAGCTCATAAGTTTTCTAATGCAAGAATAATTTTATTTTTGGGGCGTCATTTAACTTATCCATTTGCAATGGAAGCGGCTCTAAAATTAAAAGAGATTTCATATATGTGCGCGTCTGGATATTCTGCAGGAGAGCTAAAACATGGATCTATCGCATTAATAGATCAATATACGCCTGTAGTAATTTTTTCAAGCCCAGATCAGTTAATTTATCAGAAGCTACTTTCTAATGCGCAGGAAATTAAAGCTCGCAAGGGTATATTAGTGGCTTTTGCATTTGAAGGACAGAAGCAACTTATAGATATAGCTGATTACAAATTTATATTTCCCCAAACAACTGCTCATTTAGCACCAATTATGATGAGTGGTGCTATGCAGCTTATATCTTATTACTTTGCAAAAGAACGGGGCTGTGAGATAGATAAGCCTAGAAATTTAGCTAAATCTGTCACGGTTGAATAGTGATTTTACAGGTTTGGGGGGTAATTTTTGAAAAAAAATTCAAAAAAACCCTTGAAATCGCGCTTTTGGGTTTGATATAATCAAAATATGATTAACCAGAAGGGCCTAAATATGGCCCTCAACCCGACTATCGCCTAAACCTGTTAAATAGTAAACAGAAAGGTTAAGTTAGGGCAAAAATGTGAGGTGAAGTATGAAGAATAATTCAGTTAAATTTGTAGTTACTCTTTTGTTGGCTATTATAAGCATCGATTCAAGTGCTATACCACAGACTTGCGATCAATGTTATATACATTATTGCGATTCATGTACTTGTGGTAATGGTAAGCTGACTTGCCGTTGCGGAAGTCCGGATTTTTATCGTGGGATTACAGCTGGACCTACTGAATTGTCAAATGAAGATATAAATAAAGCTATTAAAGCTTTTAAACCTTCCATTGGTAATCCAGATGAATATAGGGCATCCAAGGGTTATGATGTATGCTCAGATGATTACGGAGCAAATAATATTAAAGTAAATTCGGATGGTGCATTAATGGCAGGTATACCGGACTTAAACATTACTGCATATGGGAAGAGAATTGAAGTAAAAGCAAAAGTTTAATTCATTTGATATTCACATAAATATTATGTGATTTGTTATCAATAGTAATCGTATAAGTAGCGCCATCATAAACAGGCACAAAGTTTTCATATGTATTGTAATCATCGCCTAAAAAATGCAGATATTTATAATTTATATTTTTTAGTAATGCACTTTTATATGGCGCTATTTCTATTACAAAACGCATGTCGCCAGGATATGCAGCACGCTTATTTTCTGCATAAACTTGCAAATAATTGTCACTATCATTTTTAATTAAAATTGTATCTGCATGAAGTGTAAAAGATAAGAATAAGAATAATTTTATTTTACGCATATAAAAAACCTGCGTCTCGCTGTCATCCCGAACCTTGATCTGGGATCCATGGTTCGACTCGCCTATCGGCTCACTCAACCATGACCCGGTCACACTGAGCGAATGCAATGAGTCGAAGTGTCAGGATGATTGGTGGGGGCTAAATGATTGGCGAGGGGAACTAAAAATTAAACTCAAAGCTTATCGCTGCAGTAAAATCTTGGCCAATTCCGGAAGAATCAATTGTATAATCACCTTGTAAACCTACAAAAAAATCAAATCTTTTTTTAGACATCTCTTTATATAATCTTCCAAAAATTTTGCTCTGATAAGGCTGCGGCGCTCTAGCAATTGGTAAATTAAATTGACTAGGATTGCAATCTAATATTGTTAACTTTTCATGTTGCTTAGCCCAAATATCATATCCTAATGCAATATGCCATAATTGAGTTGTTACATGGAATGTTAATGCAAATTCTGCAGAAAAACCTGGCTTAACATTGGTATTTAATCCGCTAGGAAATAGAGTATTAATTGCCTGTTGTTCAAGGAAATTAAGATCACATTGAATTAATGCTTGGTTTTCGCTATCTAAATCGGCTTCATATTTTTCATTTGTAAAACATGGTGAGCATGGATCTTTTTTTACTAAGAAATAACGGATCTCTTTTTTGGGAAAAGTATATTTTATGTTTCCATATGTGTTTATATGAAATATATCACTAAATTCAAAACGCCCTTCTGCCCACGCATCTAAACTAAAATGCTTGTTATCGCCAAGCTCTGACTGAATTGTCATAGCGGCTAATCTATCGGCAGCTTTTGATAATAAGTCCAAAGCAAAATCAATTGCCTCTTGTGTTGGCCCGTTTACAAAAAGATCAATTAATTCTGTAACATTTAACGTTGGTTGTTCAGTATCATTGCTGAAATTTGAGCCAACTAAACCCTTTTTAAGAGCAAAGGCCGTAGGAACATATAATTCTAATCCGCCAATTATAATTGTGCATGGATTATTTACAAATTGTTGTCCTAATTTTAGCTTTAGATCGCTAAAACCAATTAAATCGGCAACTACATGCTTTCTTATCGCTGATTCTTCTACTTTATTACTTTCACCCGATGGAAAAGCATTAGATGCTTTTATATCTGCAATTTCAGATTCTGTTAAAATAAAATTTCTTTCCTGATATAAGAATGGTAGATCAATTTCAAAACTGGTTTTATTCCAATTTTTTAAATATTGGAACATTAAACCAAGTTTTCTCTCTTCAATTTTTATATTTTTAAATAGTGATAAAATATCGGGTAAATTGCTTGGTATGCCAAGATCGCTAGACATTATAACATCTAATAAGTTTTTATTATCTATTGCAAGATAGCTTTTTATAAAAGGACATTTTTTTGTAAAATACATCATTGCAGTCTGATTATAAAAAAGATATAGACGATAAAATTTGCAATAATCTTTAAAATTTGAATGGAATATTAAAAATGTTGGCAAAGTTGTTATTAGGCGAGTATTTAATGGATTTGTTCTTAAATATAAATTGCACCCTAAAATTACCGGCGCATTAGCTGCTATTAAAGCCGAAAGTGCTGCATCGGGCGAAATTGATCTTGCAGGCATTACGCTATTTGATATAGTTTCAGTTAAAGAATCGTCTTTAAGCCAGATAAAATCTGGGTCATTCTCTAAAGATTCTATATCAAAAGCATATGTAGAAAATGCTGCTGATAAAAAAATAAGGCTAAAAATTTTTGATAGTTTCATTATTATTTAGGTTTAAAAACTCACTCTAACTTTACAGAAAATTAATTTTTATTCAAAAACAAAGAAAACTTGTGGTATAAAAAACTTTTGTTATTAATTATGTTGGATTTTTTAGAGCGCGTCTCGCTGTCATCCTGAATTTATTTCAGGATCTAGATCCCAAAACGAGTTTGGGATGACGTCGGGACGATGTGAAAAAGAAAACTTATGATATAAAAAACTTTGTTATTAATTATGTTGGATTTTTTTTGATAATTATTAAGATTATTAATTATAGTTATTTTTAATCGGGAAAATACGAATGTTAAGTTCCAACAAAAAGCGTTTAATTATAGAAGGTAATATTGGTGCCGGCAAATCTACATTTCTAAAAATAGTAAATAGCTATTTAGATATAGAACCTGTAGCAGAGCCTATAAAGAAATGGCAACAAGTTGGCGAACATAATCTTTTAGATAAATTCTATTCTGATATTAAACGATGGTCATATACTTTTCAAAGTTATGCTTTTGTAACAAGGGTATTAGAGCAAGAAGAGAGCGCAAAAAAGGCGCTCTCTAATTTTCTAGTAGTAGAACGTTCAGTCTATTCAGACAGATATTGTTTCGCAAAAAATTGTTTTGAGATGGGCGCGATGTCAGAATTAGAATGGGAACTTTATAAGGAATGGTTTTCTTGGTTAGTTGACAATTATACTGTGAAGCCAACAGGTTTCATCTATTTACAAACCGATCCGGAAATCTGTTTAAATAGACTAAAAATAAGACAACGACAAGAAGAATCTCCAGTTGGCCTAGAATATCTAAAAAGATTGCATGACAAACATGAATCTTGGTTAGTTAATAAAATTGGGATCTCTGATTATTTAACAAAAGTTCCGGTTTTAGTTTTAGATTGTAATAAAGATTTTGAATCAGATATAGATGAACAGTTTAAACATATTAAAACTATTGCAGATTTTTATAATTTAGATTATAAAATTAATTCCCTAAGCAAAGGAAATTTAAATTCTTATATTGAAAAATAGTTAATTTCGAAAGGGACCATATGGATTCAGCTAATGGATACTATATTGCAAGGGCGGCAGCTCTATTTGGAGCAGCATTTGCTATCGCTATAGGAACTTTAGGGCCTTCGATAGGAATGGGCCTTATAGCTAAAAAGGGGTGTGAAATGATAGGCAAATACCCTGAAAGTGCAAACAAAGTCAGAATGACTCTTTTGCTTTCAATCAGCTTCGTTGAAGCGTGCGCAGTTTATGCTCTATTAATTGGATTTTTGTTGATATTTTTTGGTAAATAATGCAAATTCAACCAAATTTTACAATTGTAATTCAGATCTTTAATTTTCTAATTTCATTTCTTATATTGCGTAGGTTTTTTTTAAAACCGGCTATAGATGTTCTTTTGGAAAAAGAGGCCGATAAGAAAAAGCTTGAAGATAAAAAATCTAATTTAGAAGTTATAATAGAAGAAAAAAACAATTCTATTTTAAATCTTTGGAAAGAAGCTAAAAGCAAGTTTTATAAATATATTAAAGATTGCGCTTCTAAAATATATTTTAGGAAGTTAAAGATAAAATCTATTGTAGAAAATTCAGTTGATAATAAAGCTTTGGTTTCAGAGCTTAATAATTTATTAGTAAAGAAGTTGGAAAATGTGGGTTGAAAGCAATTCAGTTATAGAAATTATTTTTAAGATTATAAACTTTTTTATAATCTTGTTTATTATCGCTTACTTTTTCAAAAAAAGTTCTCTGCCTGGTATAAAATTAGCATTGCAAGAAAAAATAAATTATATTTTGTCTTTGCGAGATAAAATTAAGTTTAATTCTAGTGAAATAAAAAAGCTTGATTCTGATATCGAAGAGAATAAGCATGAAATTCAAGATTTAGATGATAAGCTATCTAGCTGGAGTAATAGCTGTATTTTGCAAAAAGAAAATGAAATTTTATCAGCGCAAGAAATTGAAAATTTAATTAATGATAAAAGAGTATTCCAGCAGGAAAATTTTGATAAATTTATTGCAAAAAAAACTGTTATTCCAAAAGTTATTAAAGAATCTGAAACTGAGCTTATAACTATATTTAAGGATGAAAAAAGATCTAAAAAATATATAAATGATTTATTAGATTTTATGCGCACCGGTCATACTGAGCGAATGTAATATATCTCTTGAATCCTGCTCGCACCCTTCGACAAGCTCAGGGCGAGCGGCCGCTCATGGTGCCTGCCCGTCGAAGCCTTGGCGAAGACTGGAGCCTGTCGAATCCATATGAGCGGCCTAGAAAGAGGGCATAATGAGTCGAAGTATGGGTTACTGAGTGAGTGAAATATGTTTAAAGTTGTGAAACTATGAATGGAAAAGATAAATTAGCCGGCAAATATGCGCAGGCGTTTGTTAATTTATATGCAGAAAAGATAACAGAAGAGCAGTTTTTTAATATAATGCAAGCGCATGATATTCTTTCTGAAGATAACGATATTTTACTGCTTTTAGAATTTCCATTTGTTAAAGAAGACAAAAAAAAATTTATAGATAAATTTCTAAAAAAATTTTCTCTAATAAAAGAGTTTTCGGGCTTGTTAAATATGCTTATAGATTCTCATAGAATTGTTCTTTTTGTAGAAATTTTAGAATTTATTTTGTGGGAATTTCAGGATCATACAAAAAAAATATATTTTGATATTGCAGCTTCAGATGAACTTAGCAAATCTGAAATTGAAATAATAAAAAGATTTTTGATGAAACTTAGTAATAGTGATATTATCTACAAATACAGTATAGATAAGAAATTAATTGCTGGTCTGCGTGCACTTAGTTCTAATTTTTTATGGCAATATTCAGTTTCTGCTAAACTTCAAAAGGTAAAAAGAGCGTTGCTTGAGGGATCATTATGAAGATAAAAAGTAGCGATTTAGTTTCAATTTTTGAAGAGACTTTAAAAGGCGGTCCTCAAAAAAGCTTACAAGAAGTTGGCATAGTTTTACAAGTTGGTGACAACGTTTGTAGAGTGCACGGGTTACGCGATGCAATTTATCAAGAAGTTGTAGAATTTGAAGGTGGCAACAAAGGAATAATCTTTGATCTTGATGAAGATTTTGTCTCAATCTTTCTTTTATATAATGATCCTCCTGTTAAAGAACAAGAAATTGCAAAAAGAACTTATAAAACTTTTAAAACACCAGTTGGCACAGAGCTGCTTGGCCGTGTAATAAATGCAGTCGGTCAACCGTTAGATTCTTTAGGCGAATTAAGAACAAAAGAAGTGCAACCTATTGAATCTACAATACCGGGCGTAATTGAAAGATCTCCAATTGATGAGCCAATGCAGACAGGCGTTTTAGTTGTTGACGCGTTAGTTCCAATTGGAAAAGGGCAGCGTGAATTAATTATCGGAAACAGAAATACTGGAAAAACTGCTTTAGCGATTGATACTATTTTGAATCAGCGCAATAAAAATGTTTTCTGTGTTTATGTTTCAATTGGACAAAGACAGGCTTCATTGGCAAGAATTGTTCAACAATTGGAAGTTAATGATGCACTAAAATATACAGTTGTGATTGGCGCTGATGCAGGTGACCCTGTATTAAATCAATATTTGGCGCCATATGTTGGCTGTACAATTGCAGAATATTTTAGAAATATCGGCAAAGATGCATTAATTGTTTACGATAACTTAACAAATCATGCTGTAGCTTATCGTGAAATGTCATTATTGATGCGTCGTCCTCCAGGACGAGAAGCGTTTCCTGGTGACGTTTTTTATTTGCATTCTAGGTTATTAGAGCGTGCAGGAAAATTAAAATCTGGCGGCTCTTTAACAGCATTGCCAATTGCTCAAGTTCAGCGTGATGATATAACAGCCTATATTCCAACAAATTTAATTTCGATAACTGACGGTCAGATCTTTTTAGATACAAAACTATTTAATGAAGGTATTCGTCCAGCTGTAAATGTTGAATTATCAGTTTCTCGTGTTGGTGGCGCTGCACAAACTAAAGCTATAAGGCGTGTAACAAGAGCACTAGGGCTAGAATTAGCGCAATATCAAGATTTGTTAGCATTCGCCCAATTTGGTGCAGAATTAGATGAAATTTCACAAGAGAGATTAAAACGCGGTTCTATAATTGTTCAATTATTAAAGCAGCCACAATATCAACATTATTCATTTGTAGATGAAGCGCTAATTTTATATCTATTTAAAAAGCATTTCTTGGACGATGTTTCATTAAAAGAAGTTAGTAATTTTGCAAGTAAATATGCTCATTATGTTCAATCTGTTTATCCAAATATTTATGAAGAGATTGAGCGTGATAAAGATATGTCAGATGATTTAAGAGAGAAGCTTGTAAACATTGCCAAAGAATTCAAAAAAGTTTTCAGTTAATTTCTATATTTTCAAATAAGCAATAATATCAAATTTTGACAAAGTTGTATTTAGATATAAAATCAATAAATAAATTCAATTTAAACTTGTAAGGGTTTGTCTTATGAAAAAATTATTATTACTTACATTGTCAATGCTAACAGCAGTTAATGCGGGTAGAAAAGAGCGTAAATGGTTAGAGAGAGATATTGCTCATCAAATTCGCAAAAACACGGGTTTGACACTCGAAGAAGTAGCCGTATTGCAAATTGCAAAGGATGAAGGTGAAGGCAATATGAGTGATGAAGAAAAAGCTATTTTGGAAAATGCTAGAGGCAAAATTGCTCATTATTATTTAGAGAATCTAATTAAAAGTCTTGAATATACTGAAGAGGCCAAAAAAACTGTAGAAAATTTATTTCAAATATAATTTTGGGGATCATATGAAAAACAAGATTTTATTATTACTATTAGCTGGTATTTCTTTAAATGCGAGAACTGCATTAGATGAATTAGCAGATAAAAAAGAGAAAGAAGTTAATGCGTGGTTAAAAGACGTGTTACGCAAATACAAACATGATGCTCATGCTCTTAAAAAATGTTTAGATGAACATTATGATCAGATAAAAGCAAATCCTAGGCAATATATGGAAGCATGCAAAAGCGCTGATTGGAATGATGGTGTAATTATGGCAGCAATGGCAAATAACACTCCACTTGAATTAGCAGATATTTTATGTGCATCTCCAAGAAGCAGTTATAGTAATGACAATCTAAAAAATGATGTAATTTCTGGCGCTTGTCCATATAATTCCGAAATAGATAAAAAAATTGAGCAAGCAGAATCTTATAGAGAAGCTCAAGTTGACAAATATTCGAAAGCGTTAAGATTGTATCTGTCTTGCGCAAAAAGTTACAGTGCTGATTCAATAAAATGTGCTCAGCTAAAGACAGATTTAGACAAAAAAGTCTGCTATAAGCCCGGATCTATTTTTGGATATTACTGGGGTTCAAATGTTGGCAAGGTCACAATTGAAGAAGTAGAAGCTGCATTAAATAAAGACCGAAATAATTAGTGAGATATAACTAATTTTATATAAGCTTCAAAAGCTAAAATTAGACTTAATATACAAGATGAAACAAGAAAGGCTTTCATTGTATTAATTACAATGTTGGTCTTTTTTATTTGACTAATTACAGCAGATATTAAGTATCCTAAAATTAAAAATGCCCCTAAAATTAATATTGGTCTAGAATAATTTGCAGTTAGCTCAGCTGCAACAATTAAGATTGGTTGCAGAAAAATCAAGAAAATATTAAATCCAACAATAAAGAAAAAATCATAAGTTTGGTTTTTTAATATCATATTAAAAAATAGGCCTTCCAAAAAAAATCACAAAAAATAAACTTACAATAGTTCCCAATATCGCAATTAAAGTAGCTGGAAGAAAAATAGCGAATAGGGTTGTTTTTATATAATGATCAAATTTATTTAAATTATTGTTTGCTATTAATTGATTCAAAATTGTTATTATTAAACTAGTAGATGCGAGTAAACCTATGGAAATTGTAATAATTATTTGTATGTGATGAATTCTTTGAAATATAAAGACAATTCCTAAGAAGCCGCCTACAGTTGCAGCTGTATATAGAAGTGTAATAAATAATGTACTAATTCCCATTAAAATAAATCTGATTATTTTTTGCATTTATTGCTCATTAATTTGCTGTGACATCTGTTCTTCAATAAGCTGTGCAACTCTTTTATTAATTTCAATATTCGTCTTTACCAATCTAACAAAGCCGACAACAAATAATAATAGAGCAACTGCATAAGCAAAAATTAAAAACCCTCTCTTTAATTGAGCAATAAGTTCATCTTGTCTAACTTGCTGTATAATTGCCACAATTAAATAAGCTAAAAGAGTGCCTTGAATCGCATAGGAGAAATAGTAAGTTGGTAAATTGAAAAAGTGATGCATGCCAGGAACAGTTATCAAAAATGAGCTTAATAATAGTGGCATATAAACATTAAATTCTGCATGAAAAAGTGCCAAAATTCTGCTTTTTAAATTCATAATTTTTTACCTCTTTAATAAAACAAAAATTCTTAAAAAATCGATCTTAAATAATAAATAGCGACATGAATTAAATAATTTAAAACTGCGGCAGCTGTAACCAGAAATATTACAATTCTTGCATAATGTATAAAATTTTGTACAAATTGATGCTCAAAAAAACTATTAATAATAATGCCAAACATTGTTAATGCGACCAAAATATTGAATCCATAAAATGCATAAACACCAGAACGTACAGCTGTTAATCCAAAATTTTCTAATGAAAATACAAATGTAAAAATTCCACTGATACCAAAAATAGTAAATGCCACCGCAATTGGAAGCGTTATAAGAACAGCTAAAAATGTATCCAGAACAGGATTGCCATTATTTTTTTTCATTTAATTCCTTTTAGATTTTAAAATAGCTTAAAAGATTTAAATATCAAAAAGCAATAATTTTAAAAAAAATTTAATTTGGCTTATAATATTTTCAAATCAAAAAGAAGGGAAAGATAATGATCTTTGGGATATTTTTTGTTGCATTCATATTTTCTTTTCAAATTTCAGCTACACCAAAAGCTATAATCATAATTCGTCATGGAGAAAAGTCACCAGATAAAAGTAATGTAAATTTGGACCAAAAAGGCTGTGAACGGGCAGCCGCTCTAGCGCCATACTTTGTAGGCCGAGATCTTTTTAAAGATCTAAAAATAACAAAAATATTTGCTCAACAGCCGGATTCAAAAGACGCATCAATGAGGCCAATTGAGACTATAACGCCAACCGCAAATTTGCTTAAATTGCCTATAAATAAAGACTATACTAAAGAAGAAATAGGTGAGCTTACAAATCATATATTAACTCATAAAAACTGCGACGGCCACGTTGTTCTAATCTGTTGGGCCCATGAAAAAATCTATGAAATGGTATCACTTTTTGGAGTAAAAAATCACAAAAAAAAGTGGCATGGCGACGTCTTTGATCGTACATTAATAATAAATTTTAATGGTGATAAAATAGATCAGTATAGAGATCTGCCTCAGAGGCTGCTTTATGGCGATAGCACAAATTGATTAGTCTTGTCTAAGGTCGATTTTTTGGTATAATTAAAAGATATCAGGCAGGATAAACTCCGCTCTTGTAGGTTGAAATAAATTACGTGCCCGTAGCTCAGTCGGATAGAGCAACGGATTTCTAATCCGTAGGTCATAGGTTCGAATCCTATCGGGCACACCATTCTTGACTATCGACATAATTTATTATCAAATCGAAGGGTTTTTGTAGCGTAAACACGACCTTTCCGTCCTTTATCTTCAGGTTCGAAAGTACGAGCTTGATTAACTGCCTTCTTTCTTCAACTTCAGAACTTTCAAATAAATCGTGGGCTTTGCAAGATAGCTTTAATATGTGTTTTGAGGCTATAAAGTAGTTTTCCTCAGCTTCATTTAGGTGGCTTAATTGAACGTCTAAATTAGTAAGTTGATCTCTAAGAGAAATGTAAAATTTGTCATAGTCGCTCTCAGTAATTCTCCCTTTGAGTTTATCCATATATAGATTGTCCATCATTTTGGTTATTTCTCTATACTCTTTAGAGATCTTATTTGACTGTGAACTATGAAATTTTACTTGATCGGTATGCATTTCATTTAATGTTTCTACTATCTGGTCAGCAATATCCTTAGGCATCTGCATATTCCTAAATACTTGACCTATTTGTCTAGTAAGCTCTTCTTCTCTAAACCAAGGCGCATTATGTTTGCCTTTATATTGAGTGCAATGATAATAGACAAGTCCCTTGTGTTTTTCAGGTGTTATTATAAGGTCGCAATCGGCACATCTTATTAGCCCTCTATAGATATAAGGTTTTCCAGCATATTTTATAGGCTTTTTATTGAAACTTCTTTTCACTTCTTGCACCTTGTTATAAAGATTTATAGATATCAGTTGTGGATATTTGTGCTTATATTCTTTTTTATCCCAAGTCATAGTTCCGTGATAGAATTTGTGCTTTAAGATAATATCTAAGTATCCCTTAGACCATTTAAGCCCATATTCTCTGTTCATTTTTTCTAGTAATAGATTCATAGAATATGCGCCAGTTGCATATAACTCAAATACTTTAATAGCTATCTGGGAATTAAACTCATCTAATATGATATCAGCTTTGCCGTTTACACGTATGTTTTTGTAGCCAAAAGGAGCTTTTGCTGGCCATTCGCCTTTACGTAATTTTTCTTCTAATGCTCTTTTTACATTATCACTAATAGCGTCTGAATAATATTTAGCCAGTCCTAAACTTATTCCAAAATGGAATTTTTCTGCAGCTGAAATATTACTATTAATTACCTGACCATCAGATACAAAATGTAATTCAATTTCATCTTTTAGTGCTTTGTCATATAAGAATGATATTCGTTTATCAAACATGTTTCTGGAAAGGCGATCTACTTTATCGCAGCAAATTGCAATTTTTTCTTTATGTTGAACTATGAATTCAAATATTTTATCAAATTGGTCACGTTCATCTGTATAAGCACTTTCATCAAAACTAAAGCTTTTAATTATCTCTAGATTTTTGTTTCTACAGTAATTTTCTAAACGAACTGTTTGTGAGGGCAAAGAATTGCCCATTTCTTTTTGGTCCTCAGTACTT
>Ga0155637_179_pt1 | contig 16896 bp, 9 predicted proteins | sample RifCSPhighO2_12_FD_107294 | JGI IMG/M metagenome (GOLD analysis project Ga0155637, IMG submission 107294) | candidate division TM6 bacterium RIFCSPHIGHO2_12_FULL_32_22
GTAAAAAAAATTATTAATCATTATAAAAAGCTTATTAAAAAAGATGGATTTCTTTCTTATATAGAATATATCGGATTTTCTAAGATTACTTTTTTGAAGATGTGGGGCAAAGCAAGATGGCTTTACAAAAAGAAACTTAAGAAAATGAAGAAGTTTAAAGAGGCAAATAAGCACAAGACTTCAATTGTATTGTGCAATTTGCCTCCAACTTATGTTCACCATTTAAAGTTTTAATTATTCCGGATGTATATCATCAGCCATATCACTTCCTGACATCCCATCTTCATCTATTGCTTCTCGTGCCGCTTGTTCCTCCTCAGGTGTCAATGGCGGATTTGGATCTACTAGCTCTCCATCTTCATTAAATTGCTTAAGTTCACCGTCCACCACTGTTGTTAATTTGCCATCAAAGTTTACAAAATCATTGTCAGCATAATCGGTGCTAAGCTTAGTTTTAAAGTCTTTCGTATTTAAGCTTGGGAATTGGTCTTCAAAGCTTTTCTCTGTAAAGTCTAAAGCCTTCGCCTTTTCGGCTTTTATGGCCTGAACCTTTTTCCATGTAGGAAATCTTAAACGTGGATTTTTTATTCTTGCTTTGAAGTAATCAAAGAAATCACTATCAGATATTCCATTCCTTTTGGCTGCTGGAAGTTCTTCCATAGCATCACTCCATTGGTCCTGAGTAAATGCTTTTTTGCCACCGGCAGCTTTAAATTGATGGAATTCATCCGCATTTGTTACTTTATAGCCCTTTTCCTGTAAAGATTTGAATTCTCTATATTCTTGTGCACCTGCATGTGTCTCGTCAAATCCGGCTGCTTTAGCTGCATTCATTTCATCAGCATTTGTAAAGCCTTTGTCCTGAGCAGCTTTATTTGCTTCAGCCTGTGCCTTTTGTTGATTTTGTTGGCTACGGTGCTGTACATACATGAATAGTCCAAAGAGTGCTGAAATGATAATTCCTGTTATAGTTCCTGATATCTGAAATCCTAAATTTTGCTGCTGTTGAGCTTGCTGTGAAGCAGCTTGTTCGTTACCAGCTTGAGCTTTCTGAAATGCTGCAAAGTTACTGCTGGTCAAATAACCTGAGCATCGAGTTGTCTCAGCTTGATAATAAGCTGCTAAATAATTACTTACTAGGCAACCAAAGTAATTTATATAACCCGGTTCAACAACATGGAATCCATAGCCACTTTCTAATGTAGATGGACTTGAAGATGATTTGCAATTTGATGTATCTAGGCTTGGGTTTCCATTTTTATCTAAGATTGGATTTCCGCTTTTATCAGTTTTTACTGGACAAATTAATGGATTACCAGTTGAATCGGCATAAGCCATAAAATTATATGTATAAGCTCCTCCAGTTGGGTTAGTGCCACTTGGATTTCCATATATTAATTGGCCAGAATTATTAGCTGTTCCTGTAACTGAAGTTACATTTAATAATGGCGTAAGAATATTCACGATTTCAGCCGCTGTTGTTGGTTGAGTTTTAGTTGGCAACGTACAACATACTTGGTTTGTAGATGCAGTTGGTGTTGGACAATTTATATTAGATTGTAGATAATTAGTAGCCGCTTTTTTTAATATATCATTCATTGTTATTGTAGATTTACTTTCAGATTTAAGAACCTGGTTCATACTTGTAAGCAGATTATTCAAAGTTGTGTTTATTGCTGTAGATAAAGTTTGCTGATCTGTAGCAACGGTACTAAGTGAAGTAGCACAATCTTGTACATCCGGGCCACAATTTGTAGCTAAAGATTGATTTGCGCTAGTCTGAGTTGCTTGCAAGCATTTAATTAATGGGCATTCATACGCAGTAGAGATTGTAAGATTGGGACATGCAGCTGTGAAAGCCTTAAGTTCTGACGATGAATCTGCTGGACAATTGGAGTTAATGCCATCTTCTCCCTGTACGCACATTATTAAATTGCTAACATTCGCTCTTAATGTGCATATATCAGATTGTAGCTGAGTAGTTGATACAGAACTTATAGCGTTATTTTCTGCTGTTGACTGAGCATTACAATTTGGAACTTCAAATGGCGTCGAGATTTTACATGCTTGGTTACAACAATGATTCTTAATTATATTCAATAATGAATTGCCATCACCAATAAAAAATTTATTAAAAATGTTATTTTGGGCTGTTGTGGTTGAAGCATTCTTAATTTCATTTGTTAAATCTGTAAAGAAACCAGAATATACACTAGTTATTGTAGCTTTTAAATCACAAGTTAGTCCCTGTTTTACAGCTATTACACTACTGGTTAAAGGACTTTGAGGATCAATATAATATGAAAGCTCAGGTTGATCAGCTGGAGCTTGATCTGCGCATGCACTAAGTAACTGAGTACCCGCACTATTCGATGGCTGCAGAGATATTAAAGTAGGTACACCGGAACAGACTGCGGGGGTTGAGGAATCTGAAGCGTGCAGATAATTAAAGGGTATCATCAACCCTAACACTAAGATCAGATTTAGGCCTCTTGCGGCTTTACTTAACAAGAATTGTATGTTTTTCATACCGTCTCCATTTTATTAAAATTACTATTTGGAATTAATAATATCAGGCCTGATATTCAAAAGTCAAGAAAAATTTACATCTCCCTTAACATTATCTCATAATTTCGAGCAATAATGGCTTAATGCAGCGATAAATCAATCTGTAAATTAAAAAATATTGCAAATATTTATTCTTTTTCAATAGAATTAAAAGTGTGAAATGGAGAGATTGTGAAAAAAGTAATTTTTGTATCATTAATTTTATCAGCCCATCTGATTCCAGGAGACCAACAATCCAATGTGGGTCAAGCTGGAGGGTATCATTATGTTTGGCAAACCTCAGCTACAGACTGTAGCACCCAAGAAGATCCAATTGCTTGTTGCAAAGCTTTGCCTCCACCAAGAATTAATTATTCTGTCTGTAAGGATCTAAAGACAACTCATCATAACTGTATAAAAATTTTAAGTGGCGTTAGAGATTCATTAGCTACTTTGACTTCAGCTGCCTGCCTCGGCCATGTAGCAGCTCAACAATATCAGGTGGTTAAAGAATTTGAAACTACCGCAGATATGAATGGTGTAATACAACATCTAAAATCTGAATTAAGTTCTGTAAAGCAGACTGTCGATACCTATTGTACGCAAGCGGCTGTATCTACGCAAAACGAATCATATTGCTCAATGCCAGCGATTGCCGCATTGTTCAAGAAGTGGTTTTTTATACAGGATTTAACTGGAAATATGATGCCAGGCTTTTCACTTTCATACCCAAATTCATTCTTTGAAAATTGTCCAGGAATGTTCTTTTATTTATGTAATGCTATGGAAAGTGAGGAAAATGGCAGTTGTTTAAATAGTGATGGAAAATATGCGATTACATTAAATGGCAACACTACAAGCTTTTATGATTTTGTTAAAGAGGTTGTAAATAGTGGGGTGTTATCAGGTACACCTACAGATTCAAGTGGAAATCAACGTCCATATTATAATTGGTTTAGTGAAGACTTTCCTAACGAGTTCTATCAGTGGGTGATATTGCCTTTTATATTAATCGCTCAAAATGGCGAGCAAGTAAGAAATACGATTACAGCATCGGAAAATTTAGCGCCCCTATTTTCTTCTGTCATTAATAGAATCGACATGCAATCATACATGGGGGTAGTATTTCAGACTAATACAAATTTGTACAATAAAATTACTCAAGATTTCCCAGATGGATTCCAACTTTGTCAAGCGGGGGCATCTCAAGGTAAATGTCCAATATTTATGTGGAGTAGCCCGGAATGTTATAAGCTAGTTAATGGATTAGGATGTTATATCACTGCCGGAAGTTTTAACCCTGTATGTGACGCTTATAAAGCAATCTATCATAATTGGTATGACAGTGGTACAAATTATGGCAAAGATGCTCCGGTCTCTCTATATGATGTATTGTTGGCTTGTTGCGTAGATAACAAAAATAGTGATGGATCTACTTCAGGGACAGCTAAAGTTTCTGATCAATTTATGTGTGATTTAACAACTAGGCAATATAATATGCTAAAACTTGTATTAGAAGAGCAAGAAGTAGGCTTTCAACAAAGCTCTTTTGAAGATCTGCAAAACACTATTCAAAATCAATGTGAATCTGAAAGCCAAGCTATAACTGGATATAATACATGTCGAGACAATAACAGTCAACCAGCTATTAATTCGTGCACATCATCTTGTGGCAAAAATAGTGATAGTGAAGCTTGTGCAAGCTGTGTAAAAAGCTATTTAGACAAACAATGCACACTAGATCCCAATGCGCTAACAAATTTTTATAATTGCGTGGAAAAGCATTTGGCCAATGGGCCATTGACTGATGTAATTAATGCGATGGCTACCACTTTCAATAGAATGGCCTTGGCAAAAATTGAATATGCTCATTTTGTAGTGAAATACTCCTTAGATTCAGCTTTACCCTCTCTTAAATTGCCCGGCATATGCATGGAATGTTCGTCTTGCGCGTCAGATGATACAGATTGTCAAAACTCATGTTATAACCAATCTGATTACGATACGTGCCAAGCTAAAAGTGGTAAAGATAAAATAGATTGCCTTGTTCAAAATTGTTATAAAAAGTGCCTTGAAACAAAATGTTTGGCTTTTTGTAAATCAGATAAACCAATAAATTATTATGACGTTCCAGATTGGCAAGCTGCTCAAAAAAAATTGTCAAAATCAATGTCATTTATAGCAAATATGATGAAGGCCACCTATTCTAAATGTCCTTCAGCAGTTTCCGCGGTGGACATTATTATGGATATTATGACTTTAGCTAGTGAAGTTATAACCACTTTATATGGTGGACTAGATCCATTTCTTATGATTCAGCAATATGGGCTTACTATTCCGTCAGATATATTTCAAAATTTTCAGCAAAGTTTAATGAATATGGGATCTCTAGAAGAAAGTGAACAGGATTTAGGGGGGTAAAAAAATGAAAAAATCACTAATAATTTTTTTGATAAATAGTATAAATATTCAATGTGCAGATGATCAGACAACTTTTCTCGTAAGTAATGGCGGTCAGGGTGGAAATTCAAATGAAATCGCATTTTATAATTTCCTGAATTACAAAACTAGTACGCTAATAGCTGGTTATAACTCCAGAGAATCGGATAATGGACATTGCGCAAAAGCGATTACAGGACCTGGATCTAGAGTTTCTTTAGTAATCCCAGAAAAATTAGGCAAATCTGGAAGAATCAGTGATGATTGTATCGTAAGTCCGGGTACATATGATGTAGAATTGTCAAAATGTGCCACAGCTATATCAGTTCCAGTAGTTAAAAAGGGTAAATCTAAAGATACATCTAATCAAACTGAAGAATATAAATTAAACAAAGTTATGTGCGGAGCGTATGTAGAAAATAATAAAACTATTCAAGTACCCGATGATAGCGGCAAAAAACAGAATCTAACAATTTATGTCAGTGACGTATGCTGCAGTTTGGCTCTAGATTTCATAAATAATTTTGCTGTAGATAAAAATGGGAAAGCCATAAATCTAACGAGTTGCGAAGATATACCAGCCGATGCCAATTTTAAAATTGGTGAGTTTGCATCATGTTCACCCAGCGCTACAAGTTATTGTGCTATAGAATTTGCGCCCAAAACACAAAATAGTAAATTACGAATTAATACAGATTATTTAATGTTTGATGGTAATTATTTGCCTGGAGTCTGCTCAATAGGAAGCGCTCTACCTGGAAGTCAAGCTCAAATTGACACTGAAGCAGTATCTGTTGCAAACAATACAGGAGTACAATCTTATTGTAACCTAATGGTTGAAAACGGGGAAAAAATTTCTAATGTTAATTACAATTTCGATGTAACAGGACAATCATTAAACAACTGGGCTATTAACGTATTTACTCCAGGAAACACAACTTCTGATCCAGGTAGTACGCCTCCATCAGCAACTTTTAATGGCGCCGCTTGCACAGCTGTTTCTTATTCGACACCCGAATCTGACCCCTTGGTATATTATACATGTAAAACTTCTGGGATTAATCCAAATTATAATTGTCATTTTAGCTATACAGTTACAACGCCTGGTTGTTTCAATAATGGAGATTGTGCAATGCAATTAACTTCCGCATATTGCGATATCCCAATATCGCTTTTTGTGCAAAGTCCGCAAAAAGGTGATGCTGATTTTGATTGCGGATTTAGTAGTATGGCAGAAATTTATACGGTGGGTAATAACCAAATTAATAATCCAATTGAATCGGGAGATTTTCCAGAATTAGCACCATTTACTACTTTAAATTCCCCGGCACCCTATAGTGATGGATTTGTTTCAGATTTAAGTAATCAACTTGATAACTTAGTGCACATAACGGAAGGTTAAGATGGAAATTAAAAAAATAATAAGCTTAATATGTATATCAAACAACTGTTTGGCAGCTGGCAATTATGTAATTCAAAATAATGGAAAACAGAATAGCGATAATACAAATTATTTAGCTGTATATGATCCTAGTGCATATTCTTCCGGTTCAGGGGTTTTATTAGGAGGTTATATTGATGAAACTACAGATAATGGTCATTGTGCTCAGGGAATTGTAAAGGGTCAATTATTAACTCTATTAATGCCGCTAGATTTAACAAAGCTTGGATTTATTATTCCTCAATGTACAGTCTCAGGGCAACAAACAACAAAAGGTAGCAGTATTACGGTTCCTGCAGAATGCGCAAGCAAACTTGAAATGCAACAGTGCAAACAAGATCCTACACAATGTGTAAATGAAGTTCTTTGTGGCGCGGTTGTAGTGGAAGGTTCAGGTGTAGAAATACAAGGCAAAGAAACAGTTTTGCATGTTAGTCCGCCATGTCAAAATTTATACACATACGCTCAAAAAAACTGGGCGGATCCCAGTAGCACTAATCATTCAGCTTCAGAATATGCAGCTTGTGATGGCGGCGTAAGTTATTGTGCTATTTCTTTTATACCTAAAGATAATTTACAAATAAGTTTTGATACAAATTTAAGCTTGGTGCTTGGAAATGATAAACCTGGTGTATGTTCATTGGCTCCAGAAAACCCGAGACCAACTGGTTATCCAGATTTAGCATCTGAAGCTACAAATTATTCTGATTGTAATTTTACAACAATAGGAATGCAAAATAATGCACCATCATGCAGTTTTTATATGCATATTACGTCAGTAAATGAATGGATAAGTAATAATATATTTTCGATAAGTCAGAATGTTACTCAACAAGCTGGCATTGTAATACCTCAGCCACTGGGTTTTCTAAAGTGCACTTTTGAGCCAGCCGCATATGAAAAGCAAATAGATAACTTATACAGTCAAAATTTGTTTAATGTTGAACAAGAGACTGAAAATGCAGTAAACGGTTATTTCAAATTACAACTTCCTGGACATAGTCTTATTACTAATTCTTCATCAGATCTCTCAAGTCTAACAACTCATGAACAAACATTAATGAGAACTTATTATGAAAATTTTATAGCAGCCGGCGCTAAACATACTACTCAAGATTATCAAACTCAATGGGATAAATTCTATAAACAATTTTCAGATCAGCAGAACAAATTTACTGCTGACAAAGCTAATTTGGGTATACCTTTCACAGGAAATGTTGCATATTCTGCAAATGGGGATCCGATTTTAACATTTGTGGGCAGTCTGCCTTTTACACCGGCTTACGACTGCACTTTTATGTTTACAGTTCCTAAAGATCAAGTTGGTTGTGGTAAAAATGGAAACTGCACGGAAATGGAACTTATATCAGCTTATTGTAATACGCCAGCTTCAATATTAGTTAACAATAGTGTCACAGCATGTGGTTTTGCAGGTGAAGCAGAAAACCAAACGCCATATAGCGCAAAAATAGGCTCAGGAACTAATGCTATAACCTTTGAGTTGTCAAATGCTGCTACAATTGTTCCATTTAAAACAGCTACAAGCCGTCCTCCTATATGCTTGGGAGGATTAACCGCCTATTTAGGAGAACTGTCATGAAAAAGTTAATATTGATAATAATTCTATTTAGTTCAGCTATAGCGGACAATTATGATGTATTAAATAATTTTAGAGTCTATAACTCATCTTCATTGCAAGACTTAACATTAAATTATAATCAAGTCTGGGGATGGGCAAGAGGCATGCAAACGTCAGAAGGTGACGGTTTAAAATCTCTATCCGTTGATAAAAATAAATCAAAAACGATTTCTATGTTGCAAGCAAGTCATGCCAATTATAACAACTGGGTTAACGGCGTATCTGCAGGAACTTGTAACAATGCAATTCCAACGTCTAATCAATGTGATGGAAAATCTAGCAGTTGCTGTGTCGGCGCATATGTTACCATTAATGATATTGCTACATATGTAAATTACGTGAATTATAGCACTTCATTAACAGGAAGGCCATTGTTATTCTTGAGAGAATCAACACCGCCAAATACAGCTATAATAAATAATTTTGATGAACCTACGTTAGCTTCTAAATTTGTGCAATGTTCTCTAGCAAATCCAAATTGCACTTTGCTTAATAATAATTTACAACCTATTTCAGGATTGCAATCAACACCTGCGAGTGTTGCATATAACGGTACTAATAAGCCGCAAGATATAACTTATCAAAATAAATGGGGTGCAGGTACACCTGCTCCAACTCCAGATGGATCTATGAGATTAAATGCATTTACATTTAGTAAAATACCAGAATCATCTACGGTTTGGGTAGGTCAAATAGAGTATGATAAATTAGCTTTAGAGGAAAACTATATAACATCAATAGGTGTCACTATATCTAAAAGTGGTGCAGCTTTAATGGCTGCGCAAACTTTGTCTGATAAGTATCAATGTTTTAATGGTAATTGTATAAAAATGAAAGGCTTTTTAAGGCCAAGTCAAAGTGGAGGTAGTTAAAAATGAAGTTTAATCTGAAATATAAAAGTATATTATTAGGTTTAATGTTTACAAGCCTAATTTCTGATGACAATTCAAGTTGCCCAGGACTGGATGTTGCAACAAAGACTTTGCCGGCAATTGGTCAACAAGCAATAGACTTACGTAATTTGTTAAAAATAGCCGCTTTCATAGTAGCTGATTTAGAAAACACTAAATCAGATTCTACATTTACATTTGATTGCAGTTGTCCTGCAGATCAAGCTTCAGATTCTACATGTTCTAAAACTGTTGCGCCATCATTTAATTATAACACATTGTACAATACCTATGTTAATGATGGATCTTCAATTGATGATCAATTTTTGCAAGATGAATTTTCATGCACAACGGCATTACCGACAACATATTCGCCATTTAGTACATGTTCTGATGGTGAAGCAACCTTGCAATTTACGAATATGAACTATCAAGTTGAAAACGCAAGTCAAACAAATAATTTGCCTACACAAATTACAGAATATAACAGTGCGCAAATTTCTGAAAGCATGTTAAATTGTTGCAATAATGCTTCCAATTCTGGTGGAGGTTTTTGTCCATTACCTGATGGATGTCAATGTTTAAATGTAGATTCTAATTATAACGTTGTAAGTGGTAATCAACCGCTTTATATAAGTAACACTCTCTTGCCGCAACAAAGCCAACAGAGTTCTAGTACAAGTACAAGTTCTGGATGCGGCTCTCCAGGATCCTGCAGTAGTAATCAAACTCCTGCAAATACTACGGCATTTTGTGTGTCTGGATGTGTTTGTGCAAAGCCTAAATTTACAGATATCATTGCAAATCATATTAAATTAACAGGATTAGCAGCAAACAATGGTACTATTACAATGCAATGCCCTGGATGCGAAGATATATACAACGCTGAAAATAATTTAATACTGATTAAATATATAATCTTAAAATTTATACAATCTGTATTGAATTCAGGCACTTATGAAATTATGGGCTCTTCTTATGATATATACACAATTTTATTAGATCTGCAGTCTAAATGCACTTCCATTATAAATACAGAATGCCCATGCAATAAGATGGATTTATCTAAATTAAATTTTAATCAGATAAAAAACGTAAATATTAATAAGCTGCTTAAGTATAATATCAGAGTTAGGGGCACTTACTTCTTAGATGGAAAAGCAAAAAGATATTGTGTTATAAGGGATACGAATCAAATATTTACTTTAAATGATGTTCTACAGTATCTTCAGGCAACCATCTGCGCCATCAACTCAATTTTAAACAAATCTGTAAACTCATTAGGAACATGCAAAGCAAATTTAACCAAGGAAAAAATGGAAGCAGCTAATACGGCGCTAATAGCTGCAAGTCATGTATTAATGAGAGAACTAACCATAGGTTCTGAGCTTGGGCAAATAGCGCAAAAACTCCAAATTGCTAATTCAGCGTTAATGATCACAAGTATTTTTATACTACCATTTGCTGAGAAAATTGGTAATTGGATAAAAAAGGTTGCAACTAGGATTGCGGCCCGAGCAGGTTCAGCTAGTGGAAGTGATGCAGAAGAGGCAGCTATAAATCTACTAAAAGATAGATTAAGTTCTATGCAAAGCTGGTCCAATGTAAGCAAAAAAACTATGAGGAGCCTTAAAGATGAATTAAACGGTATAAAAGACAACGCAGACCTGGATGCGGATGGTGTTCAGACTGCGATTAGAACAGCATTTAGGTCTGTTTTCAGTGATGCCGTTATTAAGGGGGATTATGGAATGATGCCGGAGGCATCGTTAGGAGAGCTGGAAGATTCGGTAGTTGATTTAGTAACAGATACGTTTAATGAAGCAATAAACGCTGGTGCTGATGCTGACACCATACTTACAGTTACATTAGAAAGCATAGATGCGGGTATAGATGCTATTCCTAAGTGATGGAGAAAAAATTGAAGCAAATATTAGTTTTAATTTTGTTAAGTTTGCAATTAAACGGCACCATCACTCCGGATATTAGGAAGGTTGTAATTTTCAGCTGCTTTATGCAAAATGGAGTCAAATTAAGCGACAAATTATCAGATATTAGTAGCGATCAGCAATATAAAATTATAAGATGTCTTGCTGATGTTAACTATAGTGACCATGTTGGAAACTGTGCGCAACAGGGAATGTTTGAGGATCCTAAGAAGTTTAACACAAGTTCTAACTGTGACGGATGTTGTGGAGGCTGCAGTAATTGTACGTTTGCCGCAGCAATGAACCAATCTATAACACAAGCGCTAAATGACGGATACACAGTTGGATGGTGTTTTGGTGATATGCTGTACGAAATAGGCGAGAATGTAAAATATTGTTTACAGCAAAATGATGTTAATTCGTTATTTCAGTATATAGTAGCTTCAAATGTTCCTATATCGTTTTCCACTTCGGACACATACAACAAAGTTCTTTCTTGCTTACGAACTTATAATATCCCTGCAGGCTTGACAACTAACTGTAATCAACAGGGTCTATTTCCTACATTAGATCTAAATAATAATTTACTAGAATTTCAGCCAGCAGCATGCCAATCATGTAGTTCTGACAAAAATTTTCTATGCGATGCTTACGCTGTAGTAAATGAGACTTATCAGAAAAATTTTATGGGCTCTGATCAGATAGCATATAAAACGTATCAATGCCTATTGAATAGCATAGGTAAAAATGGAACTTATGGTGACGTTTTAGCAAAGCAGGCTGAAATAGGTACATGCATAAGTTCTGGCGAGCCTTGCATAGCTCAAGGCTTATTTTACGAATTTCCAGAGTGCACTGCATGCTGTAACCCTGGTGGCAACTTCTTGACTCCGTGCATCGTTGCATGTAGCACTTATATGCAAACTCTTACTAAAATCAGAAGCGCGATGCAATATATGGGATTATCTGTTAAAGATGCTTTTCCAAATTGCACTTCTGATAGCTGCTCAAATATCCCAAAACTAACTCAGACTGATATAAACAATCAACTAAATAAATTTAGTGCTATAGCAGAACAATTAGGAAACGTATGGCAAATTATAAATCAGTGGAAATGGGCATATATGTTTGAAGGTGGCCCCTTAACAGCCCAAGATATTAAAGATAAAAATGCTGATGCAAATAATAGTATATCAACTGCCTATGCTGCGCAGGCTTGCGTTAAAGCGAGTGAGTGCACCAAAAGCGATAATGGCGACATAGACACAGATGCGAGTCAATGCTCGGCTTGCATAACGAATAAAGAAGGTGATATTTGCAAAGACATTTCTGCAATAACATTTCTGATGTTGCCTAAGTTTTACAAAGATACTATTTGTAAATCATGTAACAACGGTAATACAACCGCTACGGCAGTTACATTATCTACGGACTCAAATTCACCAATTGTGCAAGCTAATCAGAAATTTATAGAACATTACTGTTCGTCAGAATATTTTAAATATTATGTGGACAGCAATGTATATAACTACTTGAATGCCATAGGTGACAATGTTAATACTGATGTTCAAAATGATATAATAAACAAAGATATGCTTCCAATTTTTGACACTTACTTTTATCCCCAAAATGCGCTTAAGAAGAACTTATATAATATATTTAGTCTTCCCTATTTAGCGTTCACAGATAAATCTGAACTTACCAACAGTCAACCGTTTAAGCAGTATATTTTATCTATTTTCCAAAGCCCTGATATTACGCAATTAACTGACAAAGCATTTAATTATGACCTAAGTGTAAAATGCTTAAAAGCATCTGATTCGAATCAAAAGGCAGCTTGTCTGTTATGTCCAAATGGAGATTGCATAAACAAAGTATTAGGTGGCGGCAAAAAATCTGACATTGTAGGGTATTTGGATAGTGCATTAAAATAATATTGAATAGTAATTGCATTAAATACAATCAGAAAGAAATTTTAGAGCTTTGTAACGCCTTAATGACAAATGGCTTACATTTCATCAATTGCTGCAATATTAAAAAATCGGAACAAGATTTATTATTTTTGATTAAGTCTCTTAATTACTTCAAAAACGTTGCTCATATCGCAAATTTAAATGAGTTTTTTTTTATCTGATTTTTGATGCTTTGATTAACTCAGTAATAAATATTCTTTGATTTCGAGTATTGTTATCTATTGTCATCCTGCACTTCGACTCATTACATTCGCTCCCAGTCTTCGCTAAAGCTTCGACGGGCAAGCAGTGTGACCGGCTTGTCCTGCGTAGCTCTTGACCGCCATAGCCTTTGGCGACGGCTGGTTTATGCGTAGTGGGATCATGGTGCCCGGCCTTCGTAGCCCTTATGCAAAGTCAACTGATTTTGCAATCAACTACGGCGGAGTAGGCAGCGAGCCTGTAGGCGAGTCGAACCATATTTCAGGATCCATAACAAATAACACAATGAAACTCTTTCTCTATGTAATGAGTCGAAGTGCAGGATGACAATACCCTTGAAATCATTGGGTAACACTTGGAACTAACAAATCTCTTGATTTTCAAATTAAATTTATATAAGATAAAAGTCTCTTAGTCTAGAGAAAAAAATTCCAATATTAGTTCTGAAAAATCGTAAGGCAAATATACCCCTTGTCTGATAAGGTATATTATGTAAACTTACTGAAGAATTGGAATGCAGGCTATTTTACAGCTAATAGAGCCATCCTCATTTTCCAATAACTTGCAATTTTCTGTTATATTTCCTCCAAAGAAAAGTTGTCCAGAAGATATAATTATACCAAAGTTAGAATTTGGCCAAGATGTGGTAGTCAGGCGCGCAAGAGTTGAATCAATTTGATTATAGCAAAAAATCTCTGTTAAATTCTCGGTATTAGAATTTGCAAAATATACTTTATTTTCATAATGAACCGGCAAGAATGGCAAAATCGATTCATACACTCTAGTATCAGAATTTTCCTGAAGAAATCTTAAAGGTACATCAAAATCAAAGAGCTTTGAATATTCCCAGTTTTCATCAATCTTTTTTAAATGGAAATATTTAAGATGTATATAATGGGTATGTTTACTAACTTTATTAGGATGCCCTATAAAATAACCTTCATCCTGAGAAACCATTTTAAGGAATGCTATGGCATTCTCCCCTCTTCTCAAAATCACAGTCGGTTTATCTTCAGCTTTGTGACTTTCTATATCAAAGTTGCAGCACATAATTTTATAATTATCAAAAGTTTCATATTGAACATCAGATAACTTATGTACAGATTTAGTTATAAAGTATAATGTACCCCCAATAATTTGAGGATACATAAAGTCTTCATTTATACGGCTACAAACTTCGTTTTCAATTAATGTTTTTGTCTGTTTTCTATTCGTGTCGCATAAAAAAATACAGAATCTTTTACCCGCTTTTGCACTAAAATAAAAATTTCTATCATTAAGCCAATCGATAGTATGAAAATCGTATATTGGATATTCAAAATCAAAACTCAAAGGAGAACGTTTATTTGTATATTTTACTCTTATTCTGCCATTATCTATAAAGCTAAATCCGGCTTGATTAGGTAATAATCTTACTCCTGCTGGACTAAAATTAGACATTAATAATTTAGTAGCTATCATAGTTTCGCTATTTACAGACCACAATTCTAGATGGTGAACATTTTTTTGATATATAACATAAATAAAATTTTGACCATCATTATTAAATGAAGCTACCGGATAGAGAAATTCTTCTGAATTTATAATTCCAAAGAATAATAGCATAAAAAATAGATATTTTGACATAAATAGACCCTTTTAGAGAAAAATTTGGGTAAATTTTAGCTATACTTTAGTATATATTTAGTTTTTTTTGAAGTTTTAAACGTTTATTGAATTCTGTTCCTGATTATTTAAGAAAAAATATTTTAGAAGAAGGCATACTGTGGACAGAGTAAGATTAGAATATTGGCGATTAAAAGAAATTGACATTAAATTGAAACAATCTCTGCGCCAAGCATTTTAAGCTGCTCTTTAATAGGACTGTTTTTTAGTGGACAAGTAAATATAATCTGTATATTTAAACTATTAATTATAGATATTAAAATATTAAGCTTTTCTTCATCAAAATCTGTCATAAAATCATCTAGTAAAAAAATAGTTGTATGACCATCAGAAGAACTTTCTAAACTTTCTTGAATTTGCGCAATCTTCATTAATATAACTAGTAATTTTTGTTGCCCTCTAGATGAAAAATTTTTTGCTAAATTTCTATTCCACAAAATATCGAAATCATCAAAATGAGCTCCAAATAAACCCTTTCTGAATAATTTTTCTTGATTTAAAATGCGTGCATATCTACTTTGAAATTCTTCAAAATTTTTGTCTTCTAAATTTCCATTCTTAAAATTATATACAAAATCTATCAAAATATTTTGTTCAAAATTATCTTGATACAATTTCACAACTCTATTTTTTAGCTTATCTAATGCATTTATTCGCTCTATGCGAATCTTTTGGCCCTTATCCCAAAGTTGTTGAGTCCAAATATTATAAGAATCAAGATCCAATTTATCCCGTTTTAGAAGTGCATTTCTACTATCAACTATGTGTTTATAGTCTTTCAAAATTGTCATTAATTCAGGATTAAGCAATAGAATATAATGATCTAAAAAAGAGCGTCTTTTTTCAGGAGAGCTCTTAATTAAACTTAAATCATCTTCAGTAACCGCAATAATTTTATATTGATCTATTAATTCTTTGTATGATTTTATATTCTTTTTATCAACCTTGATAGAGCGTTTAGCCTGTGAAAAACCTGCCTGAATTTCTCTATTTATAATATTATCTGAAAGTTCTATTTTTAAGAAAAAATTATCTTTATTATAGCTAATTAATTCTTTTGTAATTCTTGTTTTGAATGATCTCAGATAACATAAATAGTATAAAGCTTCTAAAATAGAAGTTTTCCCACAACCATTTTCGCCTTCAATTAATGTAATTTTTTTGTCTATTTTTGCTTCAAAATTATCAAAGCATCTAAAATTGCGTATCTGAATCTTTTGTAAATACACTCATTGTTCCAGAGAATTAACTTGTAGGAGAGACAGGCATAACTAAATATGTAGCATTAATACCATCTTTTTCAGATTCAATAATCATAGGTTTTGAACTTGTAGAGAGATAAAAATGCAAATTTTCATCTTCAAAAACCTGTAATCCATTCAATAGATATGGAGCATAAAATCTTATTTCTATAGAGTTACTACTGAAATTTTTTAATTCTATTCTCTCTTGCATAGCGCCAACTTCTTTATTTAATATAGAAATTGCTAAATCATCTGAAGTGAAACTGAATTGGGTTGGAATAAATTGACCGGAAAGCAGACAAACTGACCTTCTTAATGTTTTGACCAGATCCATTCTATTTACAAACCCATCAGAAAATCCATTTTTATTTAATATCGGATTATATTCAGGAAATTGATCTGCTAATAATTTGGTAAAAAAATTGAAAGATTCGCCGGAAAATACCAGCTGATTTTTACATTTGCCTAAAAATATAGATTCTTCCTGAGTAGTTTCTATAATCTTTTTTAATTCAAAAATCGCACGTCTTGGAATTAACCACGAAATAGGCTCTTCTAAATGATATTTATCAGTCTTTACTTGAGCTAAACAATGCCCATTAGTAGCTGTCATTGTTAAGTCTTTATTTGATATTTCTATCAACAGACCATTTAATGCTTGATTTGAATTGTTTTGTGGAATTATAAATGAAACTTTATCTAACAAGTTTAAAAGAACTTTAGCGTCCAGCTGCATTAAGTTTTCTATACGTTCTGGAAATACTGGGAACTCTTGAGAATCTTTTATATTTAAAGTTAATTTCGCTTTACCAGAATTAATTTTGATATCATTTTTATCTAAAGAGAAATTGATATCACCTTCTAATTCTTTTATTAGATCAAATATTTTTTTACCTGAAACTAAGAATGATTTAGATTCTGTAAAAGAG
>Ga0155637_181_pt1 | contig 16421 bp, 17 predicted proteins | sample RifCSPhighO2_12_FD_107294 | JGI IMG/M metagenome (GOLD analysis project Ga0155637, IMG submission 107294) | candidate division TM6 bacterium RIFCSPHIGHO2_12_FULL_32_22
GCTCATGGCCATACAGATACTGTTAGATTACTTTTAGATAGAGGCGCTAATATTGATCAGGCCAATAAATATGGAAATAATGCTTTAATTTTTGCTGCTCTCAATGGCCACACAGATACTGTTAGATTACTTTTAGAAAGTGGTGCTAATATTGATCAGTTCGGTCAAAATGGAAATCCGGTTTTAATGTTTGCTACCCATAATGGCCACACAGATACTGTTAGATTACTTTTAGAAAGTGGTGCTAATATTGATCAGTTCGGTAAAGATGGAAATACGGCTTTAATTGAGGCTGCTGCAAATGGTCATACAGATACTGTTAGACTGCTTTTAGAAAGTGGTGCTAATATTGATCATGCCAGTCAATATGGAAATACCGCATTAATTTTTGCTGCTTTCAATGGCCACGCAGACACTGTTAGATTATTATTGAATATGGGTGCTAATATTGATCATGCTAATCAAGAATGGAATACGGCATTAAGTATTTCTAGTACATCGGGTGCATCGGAAAGTCCAGAAATTAGAGATCTGCTATTATCAGCTATGGCTACATCGCATAAAGAGCAGCGGTTTCCATTAATGATGATCATGGGTTGTGAATATAAAGAAAATGACTCTATGCAAGGGATTTTTTATAACCCTATGCAAGGGAATTTTTATACTGGAATACATAATAGATATGCCATATTGATTTCTGAACAGATATTAAGATGGGTATTTAAAGCGGATAATTTTGATGCTCAAACAATTACCTATAAATATAGGGATTGGGATATATATCGAATACAAGATGAACATTATGTGGGGTATTATTTATTTATACCAAGCACTAAGCACACACAATTTTCAACTATATTTAAGTTAGATAGCTTGCCAAAAATTGATATTTATAAAACTGTTGAATATTTATCACGTGATTTATATCAATTTTCATATTTTATGTGTGAACGTCTTACACATAAAATTGATATACTAAATATGATAGATTTACTTTTTATAAAAAATTCTACAAGTAGCTTAGATATACTTTTGGCTGGTCATGGCAATATGCAAAACTCAGAACAATATCTTAAGCTAAAAGACTTAGAAAACAAAATTAAAGAATCGCCATTCTTTGGTACGGCGATATCACGTATACTTTATGCTTTAAATATACGTCAATTAGTTAGGCTAAACTCTAATCTTAAATTTGAGAGTTCAGGGGTTGAAGAATTGCGCAAATTCGGCATCATTATACCAGAGACTTCAGATTTAGAAACAACTTTGCAATCTATATTAAAATTCATTCATGACCTGATAATATATAAGAACGAATTTTCAATTTCTACAGAAGAAAATTTAATTGCAAATCTTACAACTAAGCAGTTTATGGATATTTTAAATTTCTTCAACCAAAATGTTAATGTTAATTTTTTAGTTTTAGAAAGTTGTTATTCAGGTGGTATAAATTCATTATTGCCATATCTAGAAAATATTACTTTAAATCAGACCACAGAAAATAAAAAGTTTAAATTTGATATAATCTCAACAACTTCAATTGAAGAGACTACTTATGCACCTGCGGCTGATAGAGCATTCCAAATATTTAGAAATAGTCGAAACTTACAACAATCATTAAGTAATTTTCAGGTAGCTCGAACCACGGGTGCGGGTGTGGGTGCGGATTTCCAAGCTATTCCTATAATTCGGACAAAAAATCAAGATAAATGGTTTCCGTTATTTCGTTTTTCAAAAAGGGGGCAAATAAACATAATTCCTATAACAAAAGTTATTGTAAGCAAATATGTGGCCGAAAATAAATCTTTAGTGGTGAATAATAATGCTAATATATTTGTTGATACTAAATGTGTTAATATGCCAATCATATTCAAAGTTGCACCTTTCAATAAGCAGTTTGTTTTAAGAGAAAATGAGAATTTCTTTGAAAGTATTAAATTGGAAAAAGTTAATAGGCAAGGTAGCGATAAACTTATAGAACCAACATTGCAGCTTTTAACTATGTTTGCTGAAGGTAAATCTACAGATGACAACAAATTTTATAAAGATATATTTATAAAGCATCTTTATATAGAAAATGATGAATACAAAAATCTCTACATGTTTAAACAAACTGATAATACTATAGTTACAGCTTTTGAATATGGAGATAGTAAGCATGTATCATCTATGGAAAGAAGCATGCCCATAGATCAGATCGCGCTTTCTGATTGGTTTGAAATCAAAAAAAGAGCTGATGAATGCAAATTCTCTAATATAAATTTGGCTCCAATCATTAAACATTTAACTGAACAAAAACAGGGTGCTGGAAAAGAGGCTGGTCCAGCATAGATTTGCCCAAAAGAAAAGAATCCGCTTAAAAGACGTTTGACAAGGCAAGATTGTTGAAATAAAAAAATTCTTCAATAAAACAGAGGCACAAAAAATTGTCTCTGAAAGCGTAGAATTATACAAAAAAACTTTCTAAAACATACCGTCTTTTGCGACCAAAGCTCTCTAAAATATACCGTCTTTTTTGACCAAAATATTTTGATTGATATCATTAATAGAGCCTAAAATTTACCTTTGGAGCTTTAATGAAAAGATTAATAGATTATTATTTAAAAGAATGGAAAAATGATCGATATAGAACAGCTCTTTTATTAAGAGGCGCGAGACAGGTTGGCAAAACTTATGCCGTAAGAAATTTAGGTGAAACTTATGAGAGTTTTGTTGAAGTTAACTTAGAAAAAATGCGAAAAGCTACACCAATTTTTGAACAGGGCAACTTAGAGCCTAAACAAATTTTAAAAGATCTTTCAATTTTATTGAATAAAGACATTATTCCTGGAAAAACATTATTGTTTATCGATGAAATACAAAAAGTTCCTAGCGCAATTACCGCATTAAGATATTTTTACGAAGAAATTCCAGAATTGCATGTAATTGGAGCTGGTTCATTATTAGATTTTGCAATAGAAACTGAAGGTATGCCAGTTGGTAGAGTAGAATCTCTCTATATGTATCCTGTTTCTTTTATTGAGTTTTTAGCAGCTACTAAAAATTATTTAGCCTTAAAAGAGATCATGAATCAAGAAGCAGATCAGCCAATATCAGAAGTAATACATAATAAATTGCTTGAGCATTTAACTGAATATTTGGCTATTGGGGGAATGCCCAAAGCTGTGGAAGTTTGGGCAGAAACTAAAGACTTTAGAGCATGCGCCAAGGTGCATCAAAAAATAATAAGCACATATAAACAAGATTTTAGCAAATATGCTAAAACTAAACAGATAAAATATTTAGAAAACGTCTTTAAGAGCATCCCTAGACAAATTGGTTCAAAATTTAAATATACCGAAATTGAAGGAGAATTTAGAAAAAGAGAGTTATCGCCAGTGTTAGATAAATTAGAAATAGCAGGCGTTGCTCATAAAATTGTGAGGACAAGCGGTAATGGTATACCACTTGGCGCTGAAACGTATTTTGATGATTACAAAATTTTCTTGCTAGATATTGCTATTAACCAAACTGTATTAGGATTAAAATTGGGGGAATGGCTTTTAAATCCACTCAAGCAATTTGTTAATAGAGGAAATTTCACAGAAGCTTTTGTTGGACAAGAATTACTTGCTTATTCAAATCCTTTTGAAAAAGAGCAGTTATATTTTTGGAGAAGAAATGTGAAAGGAAGCGAAGCGGAAGTTGATTATTTAATTCAAAAAAACCAGGATATCATTCCCATAGAAGTGAAAAGCGCAGAAGGAACAAGACTTAAAAGTATGCAGATGTTTTTGGATTTGCACTCAAATACTTCATCATATGGAATTAGATTTTCAACAAATAATTACTCGATATTTGATAAGATTCACTCTTATCCATTGTATTCTATAGCAAAAACAATTGTCGAAAATAAAAAATCTATAAATGAATTATTAATTTAAAATTATTTCTCATAAACTTCTTGGCATGCGATGCACCGTGAAGCGTATGGATATACAGTTAAACGCTTTTCTGAAATTGGCAGCCCACAATCTACACAAGTTCCATAATTATCTTCATCTATAGCTTTTAATGCTCGCATAACACGTTTATATTCTTCCGCTTCGTTACTTTCTAATGAATCACGCAACACTTGAGAAACTGCAGATGCAACTTGATCTCCTATATCTTGTCCTGGATCTGTATCAATTTTCTCTGATGCCAATGAAAGCAAAATTTCTTCTAACTCTTTTTTTCTATCTAATAATTTTTTCTTAACTTGATCTAACGATCTTTTTGCGCTCACTAGTTTTTTTCCTCTTTTTTTTAAAGAAATTTTGTAACAGTTTTATTGAATCATCCGCAAGAATATTTTCTACAATCTTTAATTTGGATCGATTTCTATTGAATATTAACGCCTCATTTATTTTATAACCATATTTTGACGATTTTGATGCAAAAACTAATTTTGAAATTCTACTTAAATCTATAACGCTCATACACATTGAGCAGGGTTCCAGTGTAACGTAAATTGTACATTCTGCAAGTCGCCAGTCTCCAATTTTTTTAGCTGCTTTTTCTATCGCCAAAATTTCAGCATGAGCAAGCGGTGACTTTTTTTTCTGCACCAAATTATACGCTCTTGATAATATTGTCCCATCTTTGTCTACAACTATCGCTCCAATTGGAACTTCATCACGCAAAAGTGCTTTCTCGGCCTGCTTTAAAGCAAGCTTCATAAAATGATGCGCAGAATCATTATAATTTGTCATTTTTATTAAAATTGGTAAAAGTAATCAAAAAAATATAAAATAGTAAATAATATAATTTAATTTTAAAAAACAGCAACTAACAAGTGAAATTATTCATTTCCGTCACCCTTCGACTCGTCTTATGACTCGCTCAAGGATGACCGGTCATAGTCGAGCGAGCACTTTAAATGCGAGTCGAATCTATGACCGACCTAAATGCGTAAGTTTTAACGAAGTCAGAACGTATTTATTTTCTGGAGATAATTAATGGCCGATGAGAAAAAACTAAAACCTGAAGAGCAAAAAGAATATACAGCCTCGATGATTAAAGTCATGGAAGGTTTAGAGGCAGTTCGTAAAAGACCCGCTATGTATATTGGATCAACAGGAACTGGGGGATTACATCATCTGGTTTACGAAGTTGTAGACAACTCAGTAGATGAAGCATTAGCAGGACATTGCAGAAATATAAAGGTTGTACTTCATAAAGATGGCTCTTGTTCTGTAGAAGATGACGGTCGTGGTATTCCAACAGATATACATCCAACAGAAAAAATGTCTGCTGCCGAAGTGGTAATGACTAAGTTGCATGCAGGCGGTAAATTTGACAAAGAAGCGTACAAATATTCTGGCGGTCTTCACGGTGTTGGTATCTCTGTTGTAAACGCATTATCTACAAAATTAGAGTTGAAAATTTTTCAAAAGGGTAAAGAGTTTGAACAGTTCTATGAGCGTGGCATACCTAAGGGTCCTTTACAGGAAATTGGAACAACAACTAAACGTGGTACATATATAAGATTCACTCCGGATGCTACAATTTTTGAAGACACAAAATTTAGTTTTGAAACTTTATCGGCTCGATTAAGAGAGTTAGCCTTCTTAAATCAAGGTCTTCGTATCTCAATCACAGATGAATATGATGATAAAGAAAAAATATTCTTCTATGAAGGCGGAATAAGATCTTTTATAGAATCTATAAATTCAAAAAAGAATCCGCTATTTAAAGAAATTATCTATTTTAAAGATGAAGATGAAAAATATATTTTAGAAATTGCATTACAGTACAATGATGGTTATGCAGAACAAATTTATTCATTTATAAACAATATTAACACTGTTGAAGGCGGTACACACGTTGCCGGCTTTAAAGCTGCACTCACCAAAGTCTGTAATAAACGTGGTCAAGCATTAAATCTTTTAAAGGGTGAAGCGCTATCTAGCGAAGATGTGCGTGAAGGTTTGGTTTGCGTTATTAACATGAAAGTTCCTGAGCCACAGTTTGAAGGGCAAACAAAAGGCAAATTAGGCAACAGTGAAGTTAAAGGTATCGTTGAAAAATGGGCGTTTGCATCATTAGATAACTATTTTGAAGAACATCCTGCAATTGCAAAAGCAATTTTGGATAAATCTTTAGTTGCAAAACGTGCAAGAGAAGCAGCTAAAAAAGCCCGTGATTTAACGCGCAGAAAAACAGTTTTAGAATCTTCAGTATTGCCGGGAAAACTTGCTGATTGTTCAATAGAAGATCCTGCACAAACTGAACTATTTATAGTTGAGGGTGATTCTGCTGGAGGTTCTGCAAAACAGGCGCGTGATAGATTTACACAAGCTATTTTGCCATTAAAAGGTAAAATTTTAAACGTAGAAAAAGCCAGAATTGATAAAATTCTTTCTAATGAAGAAATAAAAGCTATTATTGCCGCTGTAGGTTGCGGTATTGAACAGGAGTTTGATGCTAATAAAGCGCGCTACCATACAATTGCTTTAATGAGCGATGCGGACGTTGATGGTAGCCATATCAGAACGCTTTTATTAACGTTTTTCTTTAGATATATGAAAGAAATTATAGAACGTGGCTATTTATATATTGCACAGCCGCCGTTATATCAAGTAAAAATTGGAAAATCTAAAGAATATTTAAAAGATGATTCACAATTACAAAATTTCTTATTTAATTGGTCATCTGAAAATATTGAACTTCTTGTAAAAGGCAAACAAGTTGATCAATCTAGATGGAACGAACTTCTAGAAGATACAAAAAAATATTTAGCTCAGTTAGAAAAATTAGCTAAACATTTTAAAGTTGCATCTGAAGATTGTAATAAATTAATTCAATTTTTAAGAAAGCATCCGTGGAAACGAGAAGATGGCGTTGATACGTTATTAAAAAATTTACGATCATATTTTGCAAAATATATTGTACGCATAGATAGTGAAACTGCAGAAGAAATTGATCTAGAAAAAAATAATATAATTCTAAAAGTTCTTACAAAAGAGTGGGTAACTCCATTGGCACTGCTCAGTGCTTCCGACAGTGTTGATCTTGCAAAAGAATTAGATAAGTTCGCTGATCTTGAAGATAACGATTCGGAATTACGCATCAAAGATAAAGAGCGAAATTTTGAGTTTAAAGGCGTCATGGAGATGACCAAAGGTATCACAGCGATCAGTAGACCTTACATGCATATTCAACGTTATAAAGGTCTTGGTGAAATGAATCCTGATCAACTTTGGGAAACTTCGATGGACAAAAATACGCGTACACTTTTAAAGGTAAAAATTGAAGATGCTCTTGAAGCTGATTCTTGGTTTGCAACTTTAATGGGCGACGACGTTGAAGGACGTAGAAGCTTTATTGAAGAGAATGGTCAATTTGTTAAGAATTTGGATATATAAAATGCCGGATACATACTTCGATACATTCTACTTCGTCGAATACTCAGTATGACCGGCCCATTCATCTCGAGTATTCGACAAGCATTATTGCGAAGTCGAATGTATCGAGAGATGCTAAAATGCGTCGGTCTCAATTTGCCAACATAAACTTCTTTTAGAAGCAACTGCACGTTGAAAGTCTGCATCATCATTAATTGTTCTTGAAGACGCTTCACCAACAGATTTCAAAATTGCATTTTCTGGTGCAGCGCATGTGATATAAAATTCAGTTAACTTTGTATGAGCATCTACACGCATAGATTTTTGTTCGCCACTCAAAAAAGTTACTGTAATCAATTCACCTGACCCCCGTCTTACAGGCACTCTTCTTGGAGAAACGGGACTTACAGATATTCTATCATCTAAGCTCAATTTTCTCATAGCTTCTGCTGGAGACATCGGTTTGAACGCAGAATGTGGTTTAACTGGCTTTGGGGAAGCACTAGTAGCACGTACTATATCTGCCCAGCTGCCCACTTCTGAAGCTGAAACAGCAATAAAAATTGTCGATAACAAAAATATTTTTTTCATAAATTTTTTACTTTCTTGAAATGTGAATAAACGAATTCTTTGGATTAGGATCTGAATATATACTCTGAAAACAATTTGGCAATTCGCTATCGCTAATAGGCATAACTAAACGTATAGAACCAAATAATCGGTATAAAGAAATATTGTCAAATTCACCAAATTGTTCTACAAGAATCTTTCTAAATTCTTCTATGTTTTGCGGGATGCTATCAAATTCAATTACAGAAATTTCCGGATGTGAATTTACAATATCCGGATGACGACCGGCGGAAACAAAACAAACATAATTGGTTGCCAGTAAATTAAAAGTTGATAATAAAACTAATGCGTATTTCTTCATGTTAAATTAACCTTCTATGACAAATCCAGCGGCACGCTGGCAAGCGGTGGACATACAATTATCATAATTTGCCTCTGTTACAACTTCTGTATTATAAGATCCATCATCATGACTAGTCTTTAAACGTATTATACTTACCGGCTTTTTAAATCGTTTAGAAACAATCTGCAAAAATCTGGCGTATCCTGGTCTGGTTTCATTAAACATCGCTGATTCAAGACCGTCATTTACATAAAATGTAACTTTAGATTTTCTTGGATAACCATACAATAATACTGTTCCTGAGAGCAAGAATAATAATAATTTTTTCATATTTTCCCGTTTAAAATTACTTTACATCAACATCGTGCGCCTTACTCTCTCTCATTCCTGCAGAACTGATCTTAATAAAGTTACATTTACCACGAGCATCTTCGATGCAAGTAGCGCCACAATAACTTAATCCTGAGCGTAATCCGCCCATCAGTTGTGATAATACTTCAGATACTTGCCCCCTATATGGAACCACAGCTTCTACACCTTCAGGTGTAAAATTCTCTGTTTTATTTTCATTACCCCTGGCCGCTCTTCCTAAATGCGCTCCAAATGAGGCCATTCCTCTTATTACTTTATACTTTTTTCCCTCTTTAATAAAGGCCTGACCTGGACTTTCTTCTGTTCCTGCCAACAAACTTCCTAACATTACAGTAGAAGCACCTGCTGCAATCGCCTTTGTGATGTCGCCTGAATATTTTATTCCACCGTCTGCAATAACTGGAATACCAAATTTATCAGCTTCCTGCGCACAATGAATAATGGCTGAAAGTTGTGGGTATCCGCTTCCTGTGGTTATTCGTGTTGTACAAATTGATCCTGGCCCAACACCAACTTTAATTGCATCTGCACCGGCTTCAATTAGATCGCGTGTTCCAGCAGCTGTTGCAACATTTCCTGCAATTAATTCTACATCCGGAAATTTTGTTTTTATTGTTTTGATAAGTTCTATTACAACGTCACTGTGTCCATGAGCAACATCAATTACAAGAATGTCAGCACCTGCATCAACTAACGCTTTTGCTCTTTCTATAGCATCTTCTTTAACGCCAATTGCTGCGCCAACCAATAAGCGTGATTTTGAATCTAATGATGCATTTGGATATATAGATTTATTTTCAATATCTTTGCTTGTAATTAGACCAGCAACTTCCCAATCTTTCGTAATTAATGGCAATTTTTCAAGTCTGTGATTTTTTAGAATATTAATTGCATCATCTATTGTAATATCTGAATATGCTACAATCAATTTATGTTTTGGTGTCATAATTTCAGAAATTTTTTCAGTTGATTTTGCAAAACGCATATCGCGTGACGTTAAAATTCCAGCAAGTTTATTTTCATCATCTAAAATTAATAAGCTTGTGATATTATTATCTGCCATTAGATCTTTAGCTTCAGAAATAGATTTATTTAGATGAATTTTAATTGGATTTTCAATTCTTGCATTGCTACTACTAAATCTTTTTACTTTTTTTACTTCCCAAACTTGATCTTCAGCTGTATTAAATCTATGAATTATCCCAACGCCACCCAATTGCGCTATTTTTATAGCCATATCAGCTTCTGTTACTGTATCCATATTTGAACTTATTATTGGTGCATTAATATATAGATTTTTTGTAACTCTTGTTCTTGTAGAGATATCATTTCTTGAATTTAGAGGAAACTTTTTTGGAATTAAAAGAACATCATCATAACTGAGCTCCATTTTGAAACTCATTTCAGAGCTGTCTACTCTTTTGCAACGCATTATATGCGGTGCATGGCTATTTATATTTGATATTAAAAATAATAGAGAAAAAATTTGATATTTCATGACTTACTTCCCTTAATGTGCATGGCCTGGTCATGGATTCGACTCGCCTTCCGGCTCGCTCACCATGACTGGTTAACCCCAGTCACCCTTGAGCGAATGTAATGAGTCGAAGGGTGAAACTTTGTATAAAAACATTCTCTATTTTATACATTCAGTGAAAGTAAGTAAAATTTTTACTCTAACGTCAGATAAAAAAAGCATTCTTTATGTTCAGCAGCCTGACAAAAATATTTTACATAATCTTGGCATGGAACAAATGGCACTCGATAATGATTATCTTTAGAATATTCTCTTAGAATTGAGATGTCTTTTATATCTCCCATCGTATAAAAAAACGTTCTAAGTTCCTTTACAAAATCATTATACAAGGGCACTTTATCATAACCCCAATAATAGATCTGTTGAGATTTATTATTCTTTATCTTAATAGTTAACTGTGCAAAACAATTTAGTGAAATAGCTAATAAAAGTAATTTAATTTTCATATTTTTTTGCCACTCACTGTTGTGAAATAACAATGTACAGGATCTTCCTGAGTCATAGCGTATAATTCATCAAAGCTATCTTTATTTACCTCTAAATATTTTACATACCGCTTCGTCTTTGGACAAAAATCAGCTCTAGTCATATTTTCAGGCAATTTAGCAAATAAAAGCCTAACAGATGGAAAAAGATCTCTAATTTTAATAATTAATTCATTGATATTATGGACAGCATAACTTCTATATTTAGCTTTTTCGCCCCATCCAAAATAAATTGTAACATTTTTAAGGTCAGCTGATCCAGCTGTATCCTCAAGATCTATCAATTTTTGTAATTCACCTAGTTCATTTAAAATTGATGACGGCTCAAGCTGTTTAATTACTTCTAAAGCTGGAGTATCTGATGCACCTGAAACTCTTCTACCTACAATTTTAGCTTCTCCTGCAATTGGTGAAATTTGTGTATCAGTAATAATTTCTGAAGTCGCATTAAGTTGATTTAATTTAGCTTTTCTTCCAAAAATTCTTTGTAATTCATCTATAGATCTTTGACTAATCCAATTTAGATTCTCAGTTTCCCATCTATATCTAGTATGTAGAATCGCAGCACCCATAATTTCCAAATTAAATCTATCTCTTAATTGTTTCCAATCAGCATCATCAGAGCTAACATTTAATTGAAAATCACTATCTATTCCAAAATTTCTTTCAAAATCATCCCAAGAAATTTGTGTAAACCAATCTAAATTTTGCCTTGTATGAAGATATTTTAAAACTGCTTCACCAATTAAGCTTAAATTAAATTTATCTCTAAATAATCTCCAAGCAATTTGTTCTTCAGATTGCTCAAAAGCTCTTGCTGAATCTTCTGCTCTTTGTATAGCAGCTTCATCCCATCCAGAAGAGACCAGAGAATTCAATTCTGAAAAATCTCCAGCCAAAGTTGATACGCAATAAATAGCAGCTAAAAATTTAATAATTTTCATAATTCACCTTCACTTAAATTATTAGAGCGGCCATTAAGACCGCTCTTTTTATTATAATCTAAATTATTCTAAATCTAAACTTGGCGCTTGTCTAACTGACGGATCATGATCTGCCGATCTTGCCGCTGCTGCTTGCGCTTGACGTTCTGGAGTTAACCCTGGCTGCGCTGGCGCTTGAACACCACTTCCATCATCTTCTGCTGCCGCCGCTGGCGCCATTGATTCAACTAGAACCCCCGGCATACCTGCTACTGCAGGAAGCGCTGTTCTTTCTCTCATCGCTCCAACAGCTTCGTATAAAGATGCAATACTTACTTGTTGTTTATGTAATTGATCTTCTTGCTCAGCTAATTTTTCGATTAAAACTTCAATATGATGAGCTTGATTAAATTCATTTACATCCGGTCTATCTTCAAACTTCCAGCCCGCTCGAGTCAGCAATGATTTACATTTTGTGACAACAGCATCCATAGGACGCTGAAAAACTGGCTCCCCTTCAGTAGAATTTTGCATTGTTAAAAATAATGCCAATAAACACCATACACTTATAAGTGGATTAAATTGCCCACCTGTAGCATGACTAATGAATCTATCTAAAGGATTGAATGCAAAAAAACCACCGGTTAGAATAGCCCCTCTAACTGGAACTGGTATAGGAGACATGTGCTTATATAAAATATGCCCTATAGAATGAATAGCGAATGTTAAGACCGCTGTAACTGCCAGAGGACTTTGTTCAACCGAAACAAATGCCACTAGAGCCAACACAAATGCAACTGCAAATTTTGTACCGTAATCATTTTTAATACGCACAAACTTCTTCCATAATGAAGATTCTTGAATTTTAGCTAAAATTGGTTTTTTTCCAATAGCTATTAACTCATCCAATTCAGTTTGAGAAATTTGCGGATAATCACTCACACTAACCATCTCAAACCCTTGTTCAAGGTCCACCCCATCTAATAAAGGTTGATTTATAGTCGCTTGCGTAGGGGCTGACAATAAGTTGCCTGAACACAAACTAATCGCTAATAGTACCAAAATAGGCTTTTTCATATTTTTACCTCCGTTTTAACCTAATTTTACGTCTACCACCCCCTTAGTTTGCCATATAAATAAATAATTGCAAATGGTCAATTTTTTCTTGACTTTTAGGTATGAAATAGTGTAAATTCAGAGAAAAAGGAGAAAATCATGAAAAAGCTATTACTTAATATTATTATGATATTTTCACTATCAGCATCCACTTTCTGGTATGCTGGAAATGGAGATTCTAATCAGATAAGAAATATAGGAAGCTGCACAAATAATGAATATGGCATTCCAAATTCAGAGTGTGCTGAAGATTTAAGCAATATATAAATATCCTAAAACAGCTGTTTTGGCAAAGCCAAGTTATCCTGCCAAATTTTGCTGTTTTTTGTATTGCGAGCTTAAAAATTTTAATGGGTTTCTGCTTGAAAACCAAGAAACCCATTCGTTCCAAATTGATTCATCGGCAGGTTTTTCTGCGCAAGTCCCCTACTAAAGATCCTATATCGTCAGAACCAGTACGATCATAATATTTTTCCAAAAAAATTATCATTGCTTTAAATGCTTGCTCTTTAGTTAATTCCTGCATCTACAATACCTACAGTAATTTCATTCATATGACGAATTTCAATTATATAGCCCTCATTCAAGTTGAAAACAAACTTATCGAAAGCAACACAAGTTACATCATCAAAGTGCTTGATTACAGCTCCCAATTCCGCTTTAATTGCCGGGTAATCTTCACTCCATTCAATAAATACAGAACGATCAAAGTCTTTACCAATTAAATCTTCTAATGCGGGAACAATTTTGTTTTTATCTTTACCTAGATAAATTTTATTCTTAATTCTATCCCAATCAATCTTACCCCATTTTGTCATTGGAAACATATTAATAAACAAATCTGAAACCTGATTTGATTCATATTCAGGCAAAACCTGGTGTATTAAGAGCTTGTAAGCATTCTTGAAATAATTTAGAAAACTTTGTCTGATTTGGATAAATATTCATAAAAAACTAGCTTAATTTATCTATTAATTCATCTATCTGTTTTACCATAGAATTGCTATATCTTTTGGCATTTCAACTTTTATAATTGAAGCATAATTTTCTATAAATTTACCGTAATCCATTTTAATTTCTTGACGAATCATATAATGATCATAATTAGGCGTGACTTCAAATATTATATTATCTTTATCATTGTATAACCATGTTGTTGTCACATTAGGACTAATATTACCCGGAGATTCCCATAATATAAACTCTTCTATAAATCCAAGTTCTTGTTCTATCTGAAGTTTGCCACTAACAACTTCTTGAACAATTTCATTCCAAATAATTCCAATATTTTTTTTAATTGAATAGGGGAAAACCGAGTTGTTATTTATCGCCTCATTCAAAAGATCTCTTAAGGCATATAAATTATATTGAAAACAATCTCTACTTAATAAATATTCAGTATTTTCATAAATTAAAATTATATTTATATCATCATAAAGAGATATCTGGCTGCTATATGATTCAGATTTAAATATAATCTCGAAATTATTATGCTTTAAACTTAAAATATTTTTCATATAAATTTAATAAAATCTAAGTTTGGGATCATGAGAAGATACAACATCCAAAACCGAATCAAGTGTAACAAACATATAATGATAACGTTTTATATAATCAATCCAGCCATCAGATTGCATGGAAAGCCATTTTAAATAAGTTGAATTTTCTACTTTAAAAAATGTCCAATTCGCGCAATTTTTATTCTTATATAAATCCTTAAATAAAACAGTTCTATAACTTTCATCTATATTTCTATACGCTTCAAAGTTCTCAAATATTACCTCTAAGCGATTTTTGTTATTCTTTTCATCCACAAGAAAAATTCTTAATCCATTTATATCATCTTTTATAGACTCTATATAATAACTATTTGCCAAATCTGCGATTGAATTCCATTTTATCCACTGTTCTTTGTTATCCATTTTCTACGCTTATATCAAATTTTCTGCCGTCAAAATCAATTGTGATTTTTTTCCATTTAGTGCTTACAACTTTGCCATATTCATCTAGAAGATCCCAAAATGCTTGTTGCGGCACAATTAGACGGTAATCTAAATCATCTTCAAACTCCGGGTTAAACAACAAAAAATCTTTATCATTAATTGCTTTTAGTCCACAATCTAAATATATATACTCATTGAATTTTTTTTCTTTTAGATCTTCTAAAATGTCTGATCTTTTATACAAAATAAAATCTCTTCTGGATAGGACATCAGATAAAGCCCACATGCCTTTATTATCTGAAATTTCATTTACTTTAATACCATTCTTCTCTATGACTAGCGTATTCATACTGCTGACCATCGTTTAATAATTGGATAGAAACTCTCTATGAAACCCGTATTATTATTCACAGTGATTTCTATAATGTTACCTCTTTTGGTTTGAAGCTTGATAACTCTTTTTATTTGATTAGGCTTAACACGATCATCTAAAATGCTATTATTTCTAGTCGCTTCCAAAATATCTTCTAAAATTGTTTCAATTTTATCTTTAGGAGAAAACACTGTTGTAGATGGTTTATCTTTAACGAACTTACGTAATTCATGATCTTTTATTCTTACAGAGCCTTCTAGTACATCATTTGATTCGCTTGTTTTTTCTACAAATTCAAAACAACAATCTAACTCTGCTGAATGACATCCAGTTATTTTACCTTTTCTAATATGACCATGCAAAACATGATAGATAGTTTCTAAATCAAGCCATATCCCTAATCTTTTTGCTTCTTCGCTATTATTAAATTTATCTACAACTTCCTGTAAACTTTCTAATTGTTCTTTCAATTCTGGATTGTGATTAATATCGTTAATAACCTTTGCCACTTTTTTAATAAATCGCCTTCTATCTTTCTCTGGAAGCTGATCTAAATCAATATTATCGATTTCAATTGCAGGCATAAATTCAACATCAGGGTTTTCGTTTTTGTCCTCTGAAGTTGAACTGCTTTCTGCAGGATCAGATAAGCTTGGTAGATTTCCAATTTTTGAAGAATTGCATTCAGTAACAGGTTCTTCTAAAGTTTCTGCAACTTCACAATCTTTTAATTCTTCTTTTGGCCCAATATTGTTGCCGCAAGGTATAGTTTTACCATCAGCATAATTAATATCATTTACTTTATCTTCAGCTAATTCTTCTAATTCTGGAGATTTAACTTCTGATAAGCCACATGGCATTAACTTATTTTCAGGAGATTCTACACACGCTCTACTAGCACCCGACTGTTCCCTTTCTGCTAACACACCATTAATAATTTTTTGTAATTTAGAGTTAGATTTTACTTCTAATTTAGATTCATGTGGCAATTGAGCCCAAAGTGGATCATTTTCAAGCGCTTTAAAAATACCAAATTCATTAAAAGTTTTTCTGTATACAGAGTTATAAAGCTGATTAGCAATTAGCTTTTGATTTCCATAATTAGAGATACGATCAATTACTTGTCTTGCTTGGTCAAATCTACCTCTTTTTAATGCAGATAATAGAGAGTTAATTTTTTCATGGTACAAATGTTTTTTAAATCTTTGTGAATCTACACTTTCATGCGATGCATTGTAATATGCATAGCCTTCTAAATTTTGCATAAATTTATATCTTTTTTTGATATCTTGCATACCAAGATCAAAATTGGAAAATATAAATCTATTTGGTTGCCCTTTTAACCTATTTAAAATGGCTTTATCTTCAGTTAATTCTCTTAAACATCTTACT
>Ga0155637_183_pt1 | contig 15287 bp, 17 predicted proteins | sample RifCSPhighO2_12_FD_107294 | JGI IMG/M metagenome (GOLD analysis project Ga0155637, IMG submission 107294) | candidate division TM6 bacterium RIFCSPHIGHO2_12_FULL_32_22
AACATCTAGAATGTTAATAATCGCTAGCTTCTTAAGCAAAGAAATTGAAATATTAGAAACTGAACAGACAATTAAAGGTCGAATTCAGAGTCAGGTGGAAAAAAACCAGAGAGAATATTATTTAACAGAGCAGATAAAAGCTATTCAAAAGGAGCTTGGAAGAGATGACAACTCGTTAGAGGTTTCTAAATTAAAAGAAAAATCTAAAACCTTAGGCTTAAGTACAGAAGCAAAAGAAAAAGTTGAAAAAGAGCTAAAACGCTTAGAACAGATGCCACCACTTTCATCTGAAGCTGTAATAAGCAAACATTATATTGATTGGATTTTGTCTTTACCGTGGAATAATGAAAGCAAAGATTCAATTAGTATAGAAAAAGCTGAAATTATTTTGGAAAAAAATCACTCTGGATTAAAAAAGGCTAAAGAGCGAATTATAGAATTTTTAGCTGCTAAAAAATATTCTGGGGCAAGCGAAAAAGCACCGATAATATGTTTAGTTGGTCCGCCAGGCGTTGGAAAAACTTCATTAGCATCTGCTATTGCCGAATGTTTAGGAAGAGAATTTGTGAGAATTTCTCTAGGTGGCATAAGAGATGAAGCTGAAATTCGTGGTCATAGAAGAACTTATATTGGCGCATTACCGGGAAAAATTATTCAGGCCATGAAAAAAGCCAAAACTATAAATCCTGTAATTCTTTTAGATGAAATAGACAAAATTTCAAAAGATTTGCATGGAGATCCTGCATCTGCATTATTAGAAGTTCTAGATCCTGAACAAAACAAATCATTTGTAGATCACTTTTTGGAAGTAGAATATGATCTATCTAAAGTTATGTTTATAACTACCGCAAATATTTATGATACAATTTCATATCCATTGTTAGATAGAATGGAAATTATATCATTATCCGGCTATACAGATAGAGAAAAAGCTGAAATTGCTACAAAATTCTTAATACCAAAAAAGTTAAAAGAATTTAGATTAAAGAACGCGCAAATTAAAATTGCAAAAGAAGTCCTTGAATTAATAATTTCTGATTATACAAAAGAAGCTGGCGTTCGTCAGCTAGAACGTATAATTGCAAAATTGATGAGAAAAAGCATTCAGGATTTGTTAAAAGATAAGGATTTAAAATCAGTTACTGTAACTGCAGAGAGAGTAAAAGAATGGTTAGGTAACGCCAAGTATAAAAAATCAGCTTTAGATCCTAAAAAAGATACTATTGGAATTGTAACAGGTTTAGCGTGGACTGAAGTTGGCGGCGATATTTTAGAAATTGAAACCAATATTGTACCCGGAAAAGGCAATTTATCTTTAACTGGGCAACTTGGTGAAGTAATGCAAGAATCTGCGCAAGCTGCGTTAACTTATATTCGTTACAAAGCTGAAAAACTAGGTGTTAAAAGTTCATTCACGTCCACAAAAGATATTCACATTCATTTACCTGAAGGAGCAACTCCAAAAGATGGTCCTTCAGCTGGAATTGCGATGTGTACCGCTGTAGTTTCTGCATTGACAAAAAATCCTGTTAATCTAAAAATTGCAATGACAGGTGAAATCACATTAAGAGGACGCGTACTCGCAGTTGGTGGTTTAAAAGAAAAACTATTAGCTGCAAAACGCTATGGAATGGAGAGAGTTATTGTTCCCAAAGAAAATAAAGAAGACATTGATGAAGCATTAAATGACATGGGCAAAGATTTTGACTTAAAGTTAATCTACGCCGATAGCATGGACGATGTTTTAAGGATTGCTTTAGAAAACAATCCATTTAAAAAACGCCCTATCGCAAAGGCTGTAAAAAGGCCGAGAAAAAAGAAAACAAACTAATTTTATCAACAAGGAGTTCTTCATGAAAAACATCATGAATTTGCTAATAATTTCTGCAACTATGATTTTACTTCCTGGATGCTGCGGCTGTGGCGCAAAAAAATGTAATACAGCTAAGCCTGTTACTTCTGAAGTTGTCATTGTTGAGGCTGAAAATGATAATCAGCTAAGACAAAAAGAATTGGCTAAATAGTTTAACCCCGCTTGCGGGGTTTTTTGTTAGAAATGAATCGCAATATTAGCCGACATGCACATTCTTTTTTCTTTTATTTTTCATAAATATTTATATCTCAAATAAATTTTTACATAGTGTAACAAAAACGGGAGCCTTTATGAAAAAATTTATTTTGATTTTGATTACATGTAAATTATATGCAGCAGATTTAAAACAATTCAGTAGTCAACTTCGTGAAATTCAGGCCGGTCTAGAAGGCAATACCCTATTACATGTAGCTGCCTTTCATAAAGATCATCTTGCTGCATCAGATGAACTAAAAAAAGAAGCTATTAAAAAAATTATAACTAGAAATGAAGATGGATCAACCGCCTTAGATTTTGCTATTTTAAAACGAGATTCAGAAATGATAACAATTTTATGCAACGCTATAAAACGAGATTATAAATCCATCAGACAAAACCGTCAACTAAGAGGTGCATTTTTAATAGCAAAAGACGATGCAAAAAAATTGGCCGTTAGAATGAGAGATCAAATAACAAGAGAAACATTAATACGCCAATTGGAAATGGCTGAATCAACTTCTTGCTGCATATAACAAACGCGTTATTATTTTTTCTTTAATGTAGGAAATAGAATAACATCACGAATTGACGTGGTATTTGTCATCAACATAACAAGTCTATCGATACCGATACCGACACCAACTGTTGGTGGCAATCCGTATTCTAATGAAGTAATAAAATCTTGGTCAAAATGATGCGCTTCTTCATCACCAAATTCACGCGCATTCAATTGTTGCATAAAACGGGCAGCTTGATCAAATGGATCATTTAACTCAGTGAATGAATTTGCAATTTCCATTCCTGCGATAAATAACTCGAATCGTGAAGCAATTTCTGGATTATTAGGATCACGTTTTGCAAGAGGTGAAGTTTCAATAGGAAAATCTATAATAAATGTTGGTTGAATAAGCTCTGATTCAGCAACTTCTTCAAAAAGAATAAATAATTTTTCACCATAAGATGCATTTCTATTTTTGACTTCAACTTTTAGATCTTTAATAGTTTTATCAATATTTTTTTCTGAAATCTGCTCAGCTTTTAAATCACTATATTTTATAATTGCATCTTGAACAGACAATCTATCAAACTTAGAAAAATCTAACGTATGCCCACCATATTGTAACTGCAAAGAATTATTTGTTTTTTTAGCAACATATTGCAACATCTTTTCAACAAAATCCATAGACCATTTATAATCTTCATGCGCTGTATAAAATTCAAGCATGGTAAATTCTGGATTATGTCTTGTAGAAACGCCCTCATTTCTGAAATTTCTATTAATTTCAAAAACACGCTCAATGCCACCTACAACTAATCTTTTAAGATATAACTCTGGCGCAATTCTTAGATAAAAATCATCACCCAGAGCATTATGATGCGTAATAAATGGCTTTGCAGCAGCACCGCCAGGAATTGGATGTAACATTGGAGTTTCAACTTCAACATAATCGTGATTTTCCATAAAACGGCGAATTTCAGAAACAATCGCTGATCGTTTTAGAAATCTTTCACGACTTTCAGGATTGCTAATAAGATCTAAATAGCGCTGTCTATAACGAGTTTCAACATCTGTTAAGCCATGAAATTTTTCTGGTAACGGATGTAAAGATTTACTTAATAAAACAAAATCTTCAACCTTTAATGTAATTTCACCAGTTTTGGTCTTAAAAGTTTTGCCTATAACCCAAATTATATCACCAAGATCTATATAATGTTTTAGAAATTCAAATTTTTCATGATCAATTTCATCTTCTTTTATATAGACTTGAATTTTGCCAGATTTATCTAATAGATTTAAGAAAGCAGATTTACCATGAACTCGTGTAGAAACAACCCGTCCTGCTATGCTATAGCTATTTTTCAGATCTTCTTTGAATTCATTAATTACATTAAGAGCAGTTGAAGTTACTTCACGTTTTTGTGGCCAAGGGTTTATCCCCTTTTCTTGAAGCTCTTTTACTTTTTGAATGCGAATTTTGTTTTCATCTGAATCTGCATGCAATTGGTTATTTTCTCTACTCATCTTTTGGCCTTCTATAAATCCAGTTAATACGCTTTTATTCTAGCATTAATAAAGTTTTTTGCTAGATTTCACTCAAGCAAATTTATTATTCTGCGGCTCCTGCTGCTTGAGATTTTTTTAATATCTCTAATCTTGCCTGAATCAATGCACTTTTGCTAACAAGTTTTACTATCCCTGGCGCTAAATCAACTTTGCTGCATCCATGACACGGAAATTCTTTTTCTTTGCATTCAATTACATGACCCAATGCGCAATTACACCTATGCCCCTCTTTCCAGCCGGAGCCTCTACAGACATCACATAATTTGTCCGATCGAACCAGTCTCACTACTTTTCCCGCGCCATTGCATGTTGGACATGACTTACTTATTTTACCATTCTGAATTTTTTCAAGTATTATTCCAATGGCTCGATCGCAAACTTCTTGATTTAATTCTAGTTCGCCTACTTGTTGACTTAAACTTTTATCAGACGCAAATGCTACATTTGAAACAATTAACAAAACTAAAAATTGTATTTTCATGTTGCTCCTAAAATTTATTACGGTAATTTTCTTCTATCTGATCCCAATTAATAACGTTCCACCAAGCATTAATATAATCTGGTCTTCTATTTTGATATTGCAAATAATATGCATGTTCCCAAACATCTAATCCCATTATTGGAGTTAATCCTTCAGCCATTGGCGTATCTTGATTTGTGCTGGTTGTTGCTACTAGTTTGCCATTTTTATCTAAAGAAAGCCACGACCAGCCGCTTCCAAAGACCTTTTTTGAATTATTATTAAATATTTCTTTAAATGCATCAAAGCTGCCAAAAGATTTTTTTATCTCTTCTGCAACTTTACTTTTTGGTTCGCCACCGCCATCTTTTTTCATGATTTGCCAAAACATAGAGTGATTAAAGTGGCCGCCGCCATTATTTCTTACTGCTGTTCTTACATCTTCGGGAACTTTATCTAAATCTTTTAACATTGTAATTAGATCAACTTTCTGTAACTCTGGATGATTTTCTAATGCTGCATTTAGATTATTAACATAACCTTGATGATGTTTATTATGATGAATTTGCATCGTCATTGCATCGATATAAGGCTCTAATGCGTCCACTGAATAAGGAAGCTCTGGTAATTTGTATTTGTAACGATCGCTAAACATAATTATCCTAAATATTTTTTTATAAAAGTTTAACAAAGTAATTATTTATTACAAAGGTTAAAATCACCCTTCGACTCGTCTTACGACTCGCTCAAGGGTGACCGAAGTAACCCATAAAAAATATAAAATTATCCGGAAGTGAGTCTGATTACCCGCAGCCGAAGGCGAGTGGTATGAATACGAACGATAGAGGGTTTCTAAAGGCGCAGCCTTTAGTGCCTGGATTCCAAAGGGGTTGGCAAGAACCCTCTTTGGTCCTAGCCGGATAGGCGATAATTTGGATGAAATTGATTCACCCTTCGACTCGTCTTATGACTCGCTCAGGATGACTGAATTTAATTATGCCTAAACTAGAATATAAATTTCATCAGAACTTTTAGCCATCTGCAAATTCTCTCTTGCCATTTTTTCTTTCAAGAAAGGATCTGTCTTCCAGGCTTCAATATCTATATTTAAATTTGCAACTTCAGAATTAACTGAATCAATTTTTTTAGATAAAAGCATGTTTTCTTGCTTAAAGAGATTTAACAAAAATATGCCATCTTTGCCCCAGAAGAAATTATAAGAAAAAATAGTTATCTGAAATAAGAAAAAAAAGCGTAAAAGCAGTTTATTTAATGATAGTTTTGAAACACTAAAAATCATTTGGACTCTTTTGTATCTATCTCAAAATATTTTAGAAAACTCTTAGGCAATTTATCAAAATCTTTATGAATTTTGATTTTTCCCTTTAATAAGCCGGGAATTCTTTTCTTTTTTCTTAGTTGGTTAGAGAATGTATTTTTCACTATAAATCCTAAATTTATGCCCATCTTGCCTTTGACAAACCTATTTTAAGCCTTAGAATAGATATTACACTAAATTTTGAGGATTTTCACTACAAAATGAAGAAAAAGTCTAAATATCGGTTATCGGCGCTACTTTTAACAGTAGCTTTCTTTACGTTTCTAACTGTAATAGTTAACACACACCAACCAAATACCCATTACCTACAAAGGCGCTAACAAAAAACCCTGAGGTTTTTATTATTCCCCAGGGTTCTAATTTTCTAAATATAAAAACTGAATTAACGTTTCACGAATTGGAATTTACGTCTAGCAGCTTTTTGACCATATTTTTTACGCTCTTTAACACGTGAATCCACAGTTAAAAGGCCATTCTCACGAAGAACTGGTTTTAAAGCTTCATTAAAACCAAGTAACGCTCTTGAAATTCCAAGTTTAACTGCATCAGCTTGAGCAGATTTACCGCCGCCTGCTAAATTGACTTCCATGTCGAACGAAGCAGCATCTTTGCAAACCCTATATGGCGTATAGGCTATCATTCTTGAAGTTTCTGTATCAAAGTAATCTTTGTAATCTTTACCATTTATAGTAATGATTCCCTTACCTTTTCTCATCCAAACGCGTGCTATGCTAGACTTTCTACGACCTGTTCCTTTAGAGACAGGCGGATTAGAAAATTTATCTGTTTTCTTAGATTTAGCTGGAGCAGCTTTTACAGCCTTAACCTCAGCTTCAACCGCCTTAGGCTGAACAACTGCTTGAATAGTAGATTTTTCTTTTTCTACCTTAGGTTTAGAGGCTGTTTTTGGTGCCGCCTTAGTAGTAATTTTTTTCACTGCAGTTTTTTTAACCGTACTTTTTGTAGTCTCTTTTTCAGATTTTTTCATCTTCGTTTTAAAGCCTTTATTGAATTTAAATTGATACAATCATTAAAAATGATAATCTATTAGATTGAAAATGTCAAAACAATTCAACAATAAGTTACAAATAGAAATGTTGAAGAATCAGCTAAAAATCGCTATAAATCTCATTTTTAGGGATCTCATTGTCCTAAAAAAGGATCTCTGGGGGACATTAATTGACATGCTGGTATGGCCTACAACAGCATCGATAGTATTTGGCTATATAATGCCTAAACTGACTAATGTAGCCCCTAATTATGGCGCCTTTGTCTTGATGGGGGCGATTATCACAATCGCTACCGTTTCTGCTTTGGATAATGCTACACAAATTATATCTGATTTTGAAAATAAAAGAGTTATCGATTATTATTTAACGTTACCTATTTCACCGCAACTATTTTTTATTAAGCAGGCAATTTCTATATCATTAAAAAGCTTAATATTTACTTTGCCGATTTTCCCTTTAGGAAAAATTATTCTTCTTAATAGATTCAGTTTAGCTAATTTATCTTTAATAAAATTTATTTTTATGTATTTAAATATAAATATTTTTATTGGATTTTTTGCGTTATGGATAGTTAGTTGGGTAAAAAATGAAACTACTATGATTCATGTTTGGCTAAGATTATATAATCCTATGATGTGGTTTGGTGGATTATTATTTAGCTGGATACAAATTTATAATGCAATTCCAATGATTTCTTATATAATGTTGATTAATCCGATGACTTATGCAATTGAGGGTTTAAGAGCATCTGTTTTAGGTCAAGATAATTTCTTAAATTTCTGGATCTGCTTTTTTGCACTTTTGGTCTTTACTCTTGTTCTTGCATTTGTCTCTGTTAAAAAGTTATTAGTTAGGCTCGATTGTGTTATCTAAATAGAACTAGATCCTGAAATATGGTTCGACTCGCCTATCGGCTCGCTCACCATGACCGGTCACACTGAGCGAATGCAATGAGTCGAAGTGCAAGATGACGACTGGACGGAACGTCTCGCTGCCTGCGCACCGAAAACGAATGCGAGTCGAATCCATTCGGTCAAGTAAAACATATGTACATGCAAAAAAAATTATTAGAAATAAAAAATCTCACAAAAATCTACAAAGAAAGTTCGCAAGAAGTAATTGCATTAAAAAATATAAACTTAGATATCTTTGATGGAGAAATTCTTGCACTGCTAGGAGTTAACGGCGCAGGCAAGACAACTCTCTCTTCTACTCTTGCAACATTACATCCGCCAACAACTGGTAAGATATTATTTAATAACCAATCAATTTATAATCAGATTAATTTGTACAAAAATATCTTGGGCTTTTGCCCTCAAAGGCCAAACTTAGATACAAGTTTAAATGTTTATGAAAATCTCTATTTTGCAGGAAGATATTATTTAATACCAGAGTTTGAACTAAAAGATCGTTTAAATAATTTATTAAAAAAATTTAATCTTGAGAAATATAAAAATTTTTCAGTTAATAATCTCTCTGGTGGGTACAAACAGCGTTTAATTATTGCACGAGCATTAATAAATAATCCTAAAATTGTTATTTTAGATGAACCAACAGTAGGCTTAGATCCTAACGCCAGACGAGATATTTGGTCTATTATTTTGGATCTAAAAAAAACGGGCACTACTATAATTTTAACTACACATTATCTAGATGAAGCAGAATTCTTATCTGACCGAGTATGCATATTAAATAAAGGAGAAATTCTTTTGATTGATAAATCTGAAAATTTAAAGCAAATTTATAAAAAACAGAATTTAGAGGAAGTGTTTTTGCACATAACTCAAGAAGAATCAGTATGTTAAAATTTCTAAGCCCAGATCTACCAGAAAGTGAAAGAAAAAAGTTTGTATTTTTGACATTTATATTTTTTTTAATTGTTGGTTCTTACTGGTTTATTGGTCTATTAAAAGATACAGTTTTTTTTAAATTAGCCTTTCCTACAACGCTAGGATGGCCAGAAGGCTATGGCCGATTGATGCTTCCAACTGCAAAATTTTGGTCCCCATTTTTTATAGTAACAATCGTTTTAATTTATTCCAAAATTGTAGACTTAGTACGCAGACATCAACTTTTTTATATTTTTGGAACACTCTTTATATGCATATTTGCATTTGTTGGAATAATTCTATTTTTACGCTCTATAAATGGTAATGAATTTATCGGAAAAAATCTTTTGGCCTTTACTGGCTGGTTAGCATTTTTTAGCACAGAAGCTTTTGGATCCTTAATGACCGCTATGTTCTGGTCATTTGTAATTAGCATCTCGGACGTAAATACCGCTAAGTTTGGGTTTCCATTAATTGTTTCAGGAGCGCAAGTTGGTAGCATAACAGGATCAGCATGCACAATTATTGCATCACAACTAGGCGGCGTATGGCCACTATATTTTGTAGGCTGTTTTTTTATTTCACTAATTATTTTAGCAATAAGTTTTTTTGTAAAAAAATATCCAACAAAACATATAGCTACACCAAAGAAAGATTTAGGTTTTGCTGGAATAGTTGAAGGAATCAGACTTTTAATTACAACGCCATATTTATTAGGAATATTTGTAATTTCAACGTTCTATGAAGTTTCAATAGCAGTAATTGATTATCAGATGCGCGTACAAGCAGATATAAGTACAAGCTTTCAGGGCGAGCTTGGATTCAGCTTTTTCCAGACTATTTATGGAGTAACAGCAAATAGCTGCGCGTTAATAATTGCATTATTTGCAACACGCTATCTATTAAAGCGTTTTGGCACAAGATTATGTTTATTAATATACCCAAGTTATTTTGCAATTTCATTAACTGCGCTTTTAATTTATGTATACTTTGGATCATTTTCTACAACCGTTCTTCTCTGGTTAACCTTTACAATTTTAGTTATTGCCAAAGGCTTAACTTATGGACTTAACAATCCAACAAAAGAAATTTTATATATTCCAACAAGCAAAGATGTTCAGTTTAAAACCAAAGGCTTTACTGACACGTTTGGCAGTCGCGCTGCTTTAATGACTGGTGCATCAATAAGCAATAAGTTTAAAGATAATATTCCTAAACTAATGTCAGTTGGAACAGTTATATGTTTAGGATTTGTTGGATTTTGGGCATTAGCTGCAATTTATGTTGGTCATAAATATCACGAATTAAGAAAGAAATCTTAATTGCTTCTATGTATGCGAGTATACCACAATCCAGTGACCGGAATTTGTAATCGTTTCATATAAGATTCAACGTTAACTAAATTATGTAACTTGTCATCAACAAAAATTATTTCTGATGGTATATAATCAATTTTTTCCATAAATTGTGTAAGAGTTTCACCTTTATCATTTTCTCCACAACAAATTATTCCGTTATTAAAAATTGCTTTTCCATTAGAACCTTCTAATTTTATTAATGGAAGATTTGGAAAAGCTTGATTAAAATCCAATCCAATTTGCTTTGCTTGTGAAAGTTTATAAAATGGATCTAATCTTCTTGAACGAGTCAAAATTATTACTTTATGTTGGTTTTGCAAATTATTGATTATATTTTTTATATTTCTTTGAGTCTCTTTTTTGTAAAACAACCCTTTTAATCTATGAATATCAAGGCCAGACAATTCCTCCAATAAAGGCGCCGCTTCATCAAATCGCACTATATCATCTTGAATTAATGTTTTATCCATATCAAAGATGATTAATGGATTTTCAGAATCAATAAACTGCCCTACTTGATTCAAGTCTTTAATTTCTATAATTTTTGACCAAATTGAACCAAAATTGCCCAAAATAGCTATAATTACGAGTTTCTTCATAATCCCCTCCAACTCCCCTTTTCATAGCTGAGAATAGCCTATTCTAGGGCCTAAATGCAATAGTTTTATGATTTTTTTTGGTTTTTTTAAAAATACAGAGTAAATGGCTTAAAAATGGCTACATAGGATTTGTTGGTTTTTGGGCTTTAGCTGCAATTTATGTTGGTCATAAATATCACGAACTGAGAAAGAAATCTTAAGTTCTATGTATGCGGGTATACCACAATCCAGTGATCGGAATTTTCATTTTTTGCATATAAGATTCCACACTCTTAACTTTCTGCAAATTATTATCAACAAAGATTATACTGGATGGCATATAATCAATTTTTTCTAAAAATTTTTGCAAAACTTCACCTTTACTATTTTTACCGCAACAAATTATTCCATTATCAAAAACAGATTCGCCATTAGAGCCCTCTAATTTTATTAATGGAAAATCTGGAAATGCCTGATTAAAATCCAATCCAATTTTATTTGCCTGATACAATTTATAAAAAGGCTCTCCATTTTTACAGCTAGTTAAAATAATTACTTTATATTTATTTTGTAAATCTTGAATTATATTTTTGACATTACCTTGCGATGGATTATATATAAACCATTTTAATTTTAGATTCTCTGTATCAAATTCAGGAAATTTTTTTATAAATGGAACCATCTCATCAAATTTTGATTTATCTAATTTAATTAAAGTATTAGCCATATCAAAGATGATTAATGGATTTTCAGAATCAATAAAATGCTCTACTTGATTCAAGTCTTTAATTTCTATAATTTTAGCCCAGATTGAACCAAAATTGCCCAAAATAGCTATTATTATGATTTTCTTCATAATACCTCCAACTCCCCTTTTCATAGCTGAGAATAGCCTATTCTAGGGCCTAAATGCAATAATTTTGTTATTTTTTGTAAATTTTGGACAAATTACAGAGTAAATTAGAAAACAATAGCTAAATTAAAGTGCAGCTGCTACCTTTTTCCGCATATCTGGACTCTTCTAGATTACGCCTATATCTATTCTGAGCCTTTCTATAGAATTCCGCTTTTCTATAATCACGTAATTCTATTGTAGCATCACACAAAGATTCTAAAGTTATTTTTCCTAATGAATTCATTAATAGTTTTTTTATAGCATCATCAATTTGATAAATTAATAGATCATATGTAGCACATACAGCTATATCACCATTTGACAAAAGATTAACGCCATACGCGCCCCAACCTGTAGGATGAAGTTCAAATTTTCTAGTGGCATTCACTGATCCAAATTCTTCTGCATCAAATATAAATGCACCACCAAAAAGGAGTGCTGCAACATCTCTATTTGGCAATAATACATGATCAAGACATTTAAGACTGTCAGAACTTTCTATTTTTTTTGCATTATTTATTCCCCACCAATACAATTTATCAAAATTCTTTTTATACCAAATTTTTGCTATAAAATTTTTCATATCATCTGGAAGACTTTCAAGATCCGTGTTACAAATACCCATGCGATTAGTTAAGTTATCTAACGAAAGTGCTAACAAAGATGGCACTTTTTCATTTTCTGGCATCTCTATAGCACTCTTCAATTCTTCATAATTTATTGACCACTCTGAATCTTCTGCTGGCCCCGCTGGAGTTTTTACCGCCATTTCCGACGCTTTTAATGTTCCTAAAAATATAAGACTGAAAACTAAAATTTTTTTCATCTTTAACCTTTCCATTTATATTAACACACATGATGGATTTGAACTCTTTGGCCTTCGCATTAAATTAAATTTCTTTTCAGCTAAACACAGAGATTCCAAAGTTAGATTATTTAAATTGTCCCCAAATAATTTCTTGATATTTTCACTTATCTTCCATATTCTTGCTGTTGTATCATCAGATCCTGTTACTATATCTCCATTTGGCGATATTGCTATTGAGAAAATCGCACTATTATGACCAACTAATTTCAGATTGTCTTTTCCTGCTTCTGGATTCCATATTCTTGCTGTTCCATCATAAAATCCTGTTACTACATCTCCATTTGGCAATATTGCTATTGATGTAATCGAACTGTTATGAAAAGTTAATTGTTGCTTTTCTTTACCTGTTACTGCATCCCATATTCTTGCTGTTCCATCCCAAGATCCTGTTACTACATCTCCATTTGGCAATATTGCTATTGATTTAACCCCATTATCATGACCTTCTAATTTCTGTTTTTCTTTACCTGTTTCTGGATCCCATATTATTGCTGTTCCATCCCAAGATTCTGTTACTATATCTCCATTTTTCAATATTGCTATTGATAAAATCCGATTATTATGACCAGTTAATTTCTGTTTTTCTATTCCTGTTACTGAATCCCATATTATTGCTGTTCTATCAAAAGATCCTGTTACTATATCTCCATTTTGCAATATTGCTATTGCATTAATCGAACCATTATGACCAGTTAATTTAATTGATGGAATTTTCTGTTCTAATGCTAAATTATTTATTCTTGTTGCATTCTTTTTATACCACTGCTGCGCAACAAGATTTATTAATTCCCATGGCAAATCTTGAATTGCTGGATCACAAATTGAGACCGTGTCAGCTATTCTTTTTGCTGCTAAATCTACTAAACTTGGAACACCTCTAACTTTAGCCTGATTATATGACTTTTCTAATTCATTAAAACTTATTGACCACTCTGAATCTTCTGCCGGCCCCGCTGGAGTTTTTACCGCCATTTCCACTGCTTTTAATGTTCCTAAAAATATTAGACTGAAAATTAAAATTTTTTTCATAACCTTTCCATTTATATTAACAGACATGATGGATTTGACCTCTTTGGTCTTCGCATTAAATTAAATTTCTTTTCAGCTAAACATAGAGATTCCAAAGTTAGATTATTTAAATTGTCCCCAAATAATTTCTTGATATTTTCACTAATCTTCCATATTCTTGCTGTTTTATCATTAGATCCTGTTACTATATCTCCATTTTTCAATATTGCTATTGATTTCACCACATCATCATGACCTTCTAATTTCTGTTTTTCTTTTCCTGTTACTGGATCCCATATTCTTGCTGTTCCATCATAAGATCCTGTTGCTATATCTCCATTTGGCAATATTGCTATTGCATAAATACTACCATTATGACCTTCTAATTTCTGTTTTTCTTTTCCTGTTACTGGATTCCATATTCTTGCTGTTTTATCATAAGATCCTGTTGCTATATCTCCATTTGGCAATATTGCTATTGCATTAATCCAAGCCTTATGACCTTTTAATTTCTGTTTTTCTTTTCCTGTTTCTGAATCCCATATTATTGCTGTTCTATCATAAGATCCTGTTACTATATCTCCATTTTTCAATATTGCTATTGATGTAATCTGACCATTATGGCCTTCTAATTTCAGCTTTTCTTTACCTGTTTTTGGATCCCATATTATTGCTGTTCCATCCCAAGATCCTGTTACTATATCTCCATTTTCCAATATCGCTATTGATGAAATCCCACCATTATGGCCAACTAATTTCCTTTTTTCTTTTCCTGTTTTTGGATCCCATATTATTGCTGTTCTGTCACCAGATCCTGTTACTATATCTCCATTTGGTAATATTGCTATTGCACGAATACTACCATTATGACCAACTAATTTAATTGCTGGAATTTTCTGTCTCAATGCTAAATTATTTATTCTTGTTGCATTCTTTTTATACCACTGCTGCGCAACAAGATTTATTAATTCCCATGGCAAATCTTGAATTGCTGGATCACAAATTGAGACCGTGTCAGCTATTCTTTTTGCTGCTAAATCTACTAAACTTGGAACACCTCTAACTTTAGCCTGATTATATGACTTTTCTAATTCATTAAAACTTATTGACCACTCTGAATCTTCTGCCGGCCCCGCTGGAGTTTTTACCGCCATTTCCACTGCTTTTAATGTTCCTAAAAATATTAGACTGAAAATTAAAATTTTTTTCATAACCTTTCCATTTATATTAACAGACATGATGGATTTGACCTCTTTGGTCTTCGCATTAAATTAAATTTCTTTTCAGCTAAACATAGAGATTCCAAAGTTAGATTATTTAAATTGTCCCCAAATAATTTCTTGATATTTTCACTAATCTTCCATATTCTTGCTGTTTTATCATTAGATCCTGTTACTATATCTCCATTTTTCAATATTGCTATTGATGTAATCTGACCATTATGGCCTTCTAATTTCAGCTTTTCTTTACCTGTTTTTGGATCCCATATTATTGCTGTTCCATCCCAAGATCCTGTTACTATATCTCCATTTTCCAATATCGCTATTGATGAAATCCCACCATTATGGCCAACTAATTTCCTTTTTTCTTTTCCTGTTTTTGGATCCCATATTATTGCTGTTCTGTCACCAGATCCTGTTACTATATCTCCATTTGGTAATATTGCTATTGCACGAATACTACCATTATGACCAACTAATTTAATTGCTGGAATTTTCTGTCTCAATGCTAAATTATTTATTCTTGTTGCATTCTTTTTATACCACTGCTGCGCAACAAGATCTCTTAATTCCCATGGCAAATCTT
>Ga0155637_105_pt1 | contig 14958 bp, 12 predicted proteins | sample RifCSPhighO2_12_FD_107294 | JGI IMG/M metagenome (GOLD analysis project Ga0155637, IMG submission 107294) | candidate division TM6 bacterium RIFCSPHIGHO2_12_FULL_32_22
AAATAGATTATCAATTAACCGATGATATCAATATTCGAGGCACAAAAGATGAAAATGGTGATTTAAGTGGCGAATTAGAAATGCGCTGGCGATTTTAATAATCAATATCCATATGAATTGGCTCGATAGGCTCTGTCGTATAGTCTGCTGGAGCTGAATAGGATCTGGCTGATCTAATAACATCTATTGGCCGTGAAGTAGTGTCGGTTTCGGCCTTTAATGTCTTTTCTGTTACATAATCTCTTAGTTGATTATTAGCTATATTATCTCGTGATTCTCTAGCACGTATATTTAGATCTAAATTTTTTTTAATCGTTATCCTATTTTCATTTATATTTTTCTGCAAATTTTGTATCCCTAGATCTTTTTTCATTACTTTAAGATATTCTTCATTAAGCTCTTTAAGAGACTCATTTTCAACTTTTTGGAGATGCTGCAATCTAGATTGGATAGAATCGGTATTGTATGTATCAGAGAGTTCTTTTAAATGACTATCTATATCAGCTCTAGTTTTTTTACTAGCTAACTGGCTATAAGCACTTTTGTAATCATTTAGCTTTTGCGTAGCATTATTTAGAAAATCTTTGAATTCCGTAGGAATATTTTTGCCTTGCGCTTTCAGACTTTCTTGTTCTTTATTTAATGAAGTAATTAGATCATTTAAATTTTTTGTTTTTTGATTGAATGCATTTTTTATGAATTTAGAACTAGAATTTTCTGGCACATCCAAAACAGAGTAGGGATTTTCATTTCCAGATTTCTGCATGAATTGGAAATCTCTAATAGCCTTATCCAACATATTTTTGTCAGATTCTGACAAAGGGTTATTTGAATTTAATGCAGATTCAACAATCTTTGATATTTGTTCTAATTTGAGCAATTTTTGGTGATCTTCATACATAACAAATTCTGACAAAGCTTCAATTTTGCTACGCAAATTAGTAGAGCTATTAATTTTACTTTGTATCTCTGACAAATTAGTAGTGGCGGAATCTACAATAGCATTACCTAATTCTTTATTAATCTCATCAAGCTCTTTTAAGCTTTTTTTTACATGCTTTAAAGAAGTAGTTATATCAGCCTTATACATAAGCATACCTTCTTCAGCAAAATCCCTTCCAAAAGTAGTCCAATCTTTATTAATGCCAGCCTTATACTCATTTACCCTAGTTTTTACATCTTGATATTTTACTTCACTTTGATTAGCTTTATCAGCATTTTTAGATATAGATTTTTCTAATATTTTTTGTTGATTATTTAAATCTTGATAATGTGAATTTTTTGTAGTTTTTTCACCAGTATAATGTTTTTGTTTATATAAATAATCATAATCAGACTGCTCTTCTGGCGTTAATTTTTTACCGCCAGCCTTTTCACGCGCTTTTAATAAATTTATCTGTTGTTCTCTTGTCTCTTTTATTTCTGGCGTTCGAACTTTGCCAGTCTTTGTATTTATAATAGTGTCTTTATTTAAGATTTTTTCATTGGGACCAAGTTTTACTTGATTAATATTATCTGGCAAATCTTTTAACGGAACATAACAACAAACTCTAAAAACAACTAATACGAGTAATAAATATTTCATAACAAACAACAACCTTCTTTTTTTAATTTGGGAACCGGCACTTTAAGAAGAATTGCAATATGAACGGCTAACAGATCTTTAAACAATGCGATATCAACATCGCTTAAAGTTACATCGCCCTCAATTGTAACACAATTCATATATGGCAAATCAGAAGCAATACTAGAAAAATTTTCACGTATTACAATTTCACGAGCAAATTTTGTAAAATATTCTTCATATACAGGATATAACTTATTATCTACAGAAACTTCAAAATTTGTGGGAATAGGGAAATTGAATTCTTCTAAAATTAAATATAAAAACCCCATAGCTTCTTGTGCTGTAGCCTTCATCTGAGTTATCACATTTAGAATGTCATATCTGTCATGAATTAACTTTACGCATCTTGAATGATATTCTGGCTCATTTAATCTTTCTCTAAATAGATGAAAAAATTTCTGTTTTAAAGTAAAAAGATGTCTCCAGTTTACTAGATCTGGACTAATATCTTGTGAATATAAAGATGATGTTAATATTGCAATAATTAGAAATTTTTCATAATAAATAACACCATTCACGTTTTGGCTCTTCCTTTTTTAATTCAGGAACTGAAGCTCCAACTAAGAGTGATATGTGTGCTGCAATAAGATCTTTAAAAGCTGACAAATTTGTTTCATCAAGTTTGCCAAGTAGATTGCTATCGATTAATAAGCTACATGGAAATTGTGACATAAGCGAAAACCGTATCTTATCTATCGAATCCACAAACTTTTGAAGATAAAGAGAATATATAATATATCTTGGATGTTTTGCAACTGAAAAGTTATCAGGCATAATAAAATCCAAATATTCAAGCTCTTTTGCGCCCAATTCACAAAACTTTGATACAATAGCCATCATAATAATTTGATCATATAGTTGCCCTAGCTTTACATCATTACGCATTAAATTGTCGCATGTCGTATGCAAAGTTAAATTTGTATCCAACTTTTGCCTTAAATCAGAAAAAACTCTTACATACGATATTTTATACAAAGTTTTCCAATCACATTTTTGTAATTCAGAAGAATCACAATATTTTGCGATTTGCCCTTCTGATGCATTTAAGAAATTAAAAATCGAAAGAAAAATTAAGAACTTTTTCATTACTTCCCAACACAAAATTCTCTAAAGACCGCGTCCATTGCTGCTTCAGAAATATTTCTTCCTGATAAATGACTAATACTCTCTAATGCTTCTTTTAAATGAATTGAAAGTATCTCATACTCTAATGAACTTTCAAAGAGATCCTCAATTAAATATAATTTATTTTCTAAATCAATTAATAAACTATATTGTCTTTTATTTAAAATAAATGGCGAATCATAATTTTTTAGAATTTCTTGAATTTTGTTATCAATTTCTTGTTCAAGTTTTAAAATTCCAGAGTTTGTTTTTGTTGAGATATCACCCTTCGACTCGCATAGCTCGCTCAGGATGACCGGGTCATAAGATTTTATATCACTTTTATTGCCAATCAAAATAATCTTATTTTTAAACTTAGAAATTAAATCATGATAAATATTGGCTTCAATCTTAGCCATCTTAGTTGAACTATCATAAACGAGGATAATAATATCAGCCTTTTCTGCTTCCAAAAAAGATCTTTTAATACCCTCTTGTTCAACAACATCTTTAGTCTGTCTGATTCCAGCAGTATCAACAAAAGTTACAAAGCTATCTTTTTTATAAACACCAGCCTCAATTGTATCTCTGGTTGTTCCTTTAATTGCAGTAACAATTGCCCTATCTTTTTTTATTAACGCGTTAAAGAGTGATGATTTTCCAGAATTAACAGAGCCTAAAATTGCAATTCTAATACCCTCTCTTACATGACTATAATCATTAGTATGAAGTTTTAACTCTTTTATTTTTTTCAAAATATTTCTGATTTTTGCATGAATATTATCTTTAAATTCGATTTCATCATCTAAAAACTCAAAGCTAGCTTCAGATAATGCTAAACAGTTTAAAAGCTCTTTTTCTAAATTGGTAATCCAACCAGAAAAGCTACCTTCAAGCTGTGATAAAGATTTTTTTAGAGATTGTTGATTAGTAGAATGTATTAGTTCATTTATAGATTCTGCTTGAACAAGATCTATCTTATTATTTAAAAATGCCCGTCTTGCAAATTCGCCATTTTGAGCTAAACGTGCGCCATTCTTTATAGCAAGATTAATAATCTCTTCAATAATAAATTGATTGTTATGACATGTAATTTCAAGAACATTTTCGCCAGTAAAAGTCCGTGGCGATTTCATAACTATGAACATCACTTGGTCAATATTTTTTGGACCTGTAATAATGTAACCAAAATGAACAGTATGTGAATCACATTCAGAAATTTTTTTTGAAGAAGCTAATTTTGAAAAAGAATCAGCAATTAAAAAAGCATCTTCGCCAGAAAAACGAATAATAGCTAACGCACCACTACCAATTGGCGTACATTGCGCAACTATAACTTGATCTTGAAATCGACTCATTTATCCCTTGTAACAAACGCATTAATAACCTTCTTGTCAGAATTTCCATTCTGCGCTGCATCCCGCTCCACTTTTTTAGGCTCATTAATATTCATCTGTTTTTGAGAATCATCTTTTTTTATAAATTCTTTATTTTCTCTATAGGGTTCCCTATGAGGCCTGTTTCTATTCTTGTCTTGATATCTAGGCTTTCTATCCTGAGTCTGCATTCTACGACCCGGTTGTTTAACTTTATCATCTTTAGACCTGTCATCTCTGGTATCTCTGATCTCACGCTTTTCAAACTTAGGTCTTTCGTATTTTTCCTGAACTTCAATTTTTTCTTCAAAAAATATACCTATTTTAGCCTTCTTTTTTGAACTAAGACCTAAAAATCCGTATTCAGGCTCTTGGAAAATTTTCACTGAAAATTCTGTAGGCCTGCCTGCCTTTTCCCAGCCCTCTTCTAGAGCTTTAACCAAAGAAGTGCCTTCTTGTATAACTGACTTCATTAAAGAATCCTTATGCATAAAATATAGGAATATATAAAACTGAGCTCAGATCTAAGAATAAGAGATTAAAGAGAATTTTCAACTGGCTTAGAAATATGGAGCGGAAAACGGGATTCGAACCCGCGACCTTTGCCTTGGCAAGGCAACGCTCTACCAACTGAGCTACTTCCGCCTAATATAGTTAAAATGATAGAGTTTCTACTGTTTTTGTCAATTAATAATTTTTACAGATAATACCGAAAAACACTACATAGAGTCGGAGCACAAAGCATTACAGCAGCCACCACCACCAGGAGAAGTGCATTTTGCACAATCATCTACTTCATAGCTCGAAAAATGACGAGTACAAGGACACTCTATCGTGCAGAGCTCACTATTTATTTTTACAGGTAATATACTGAAAAACAGTATCACTAAATAGATATTCTTCATCGAAATCTCCTTTTTTATATAAAGTAACAGAATAGAGCTATAAAATGCAACATAATTGACAAGAATCTCTAAATTGCCAATTCTTAGTAGGACGCCCCTATGAATATCGATGAAAAAACAAAGAAATAAAATGATTAGTTATATAAAAGGCACTGTAAAATCTATATTTAACCAAAAAGCTACAATTGAAACTGATATCGGCTTAGGCTTTGAGATAAACCTTGTAAAAGTAGATAAATTAGAAAAAAATCAAAAAACCGAACTATTTATCTATATGCATTGGAATCAAGAAAATGGCCCTTCTCTTTTTGGATTCCTAAAAGAAGAAGAAAAAGCGATCTTTGAATTAATTATAAGCTGCTCGGGAATAGGCCCTAAAATGGGGCAATCTATTTTATCCCAAATTGAACCGGCAATTTTTATCAGTGCAATCAAAGATGAGAATACAAAAATTTTAAGTTCTATTAATGGAATTGGTCTAAAAAAAGCTGAACAGCTGATATTTCAGCTAAAAGACAAAGTTTCAGATTTAAAAAATCTTGCTATAATAAATAAGTCGTTATCAACACACTTTGATGAAGTATCACAGGTGTTAGCTTCTTTGAATTACTCCAAATCTGAAATCACATCTGCATTTAACTATTTAAATAAAAATTCCGAGGAGCAAAATTTTAATTTTGATGAATTATTAAGAAAATCTCTCTCGTTTTTATCTAAATCACGATGAAAAATCTTTTTAAAATGTCCGTCCAAACTTTAAATTGTCATCCTGAATTTATTTCAGGATCTATTATATTAAATTCTGGATCCCGGATCGACGTCCGGGATGACAAGACGGAAGTTTTTTTAAAATCTCGATGTTATTCTGAGGAAAAAATATATGACGTTAACATGGCTACTAGCCAAAATAAATTACATGCTCTTTTTACCTGCATCATTTCTATTTTTATTTACCGCAATAATTTTAACTTTTAAAACAAAGTTTCTACAAATTCGTGGAATACCAAAACTGCTAAAAATTGTAAGAAAAGATGTTAATAAGCATCAGACAGATTCTAAGTCACAATTTTCTGCATTACATGCATTAGCAACTTCGATGGCTACAACTATTGGAATGGGCAATGTTGTTGGTCCAACTTTGGCGATTGCAGCCGGTGGCCCAGGAGCACTCTTTTGGCTAGTTGCATATGCATTTTTTGCATCAGCAACTAAATTTACAGAAGTTGTCTTTGCACTAAAATATCGAGAAAAAACCAAGGATGGATTTTTTCTCGGCGGTCCAATGCAATATCTAAGCTTAGTTAGTTCAAAAGTTGCAACTTGGTACGCATTCTGTTGTATGTTTCTATTTGCAGCCTGGTCGGGAAATCAGGCAAATACGTTAGCAAAAATATTTGCGCAAGAAGGCTATTCTGAATATTTAATTGGTATTTTATTATCAATGCTAATTTTAGTTATTCTCTGGGGCGGTATAAAAAGAGTTGGTTCATTTGCAAGCAAACTTGTTCCTTTAATGTTCTTTTTATATATCTCTTTTGCACTATTTATTTTACTTCAACATCCAGCTGCACTATTAGAGGCAATTAAATTAGTCTGTACACATATTTTTACACCCGCAGCTGCAATTGGTGGTTTCTTAGGGGCTACGATAATAGATGCTATGCGCAATGGAGTTTATAGAAGTATATATATCACTGAAGCTGGAATTGGCACTTCATCAATTGCACACTCTTTGGCCAACAGCAAACCAACGGATCAAGGATTATTAGCACTCTATTCTATGGCAGCTGACACATTTTTATGCATAATTTCAGGATTAATGGTTTTGACTACTGGATTATGGAAAACATTTACACCAACACTGGTTTATGAAGTTTTTAAGATGAACTCACCACATTTTGGAAAATATATTCTGATAATAAGTATCACGCTATTTGTTCTAACAACTGTAATTGGTAACAGTTTTAATGGTAGCCAAATTTTTGCTTGGTTTACAAAACATAGATGGCTCAAGGCATATTACGTTTTTGTTGCAATAGTTACATTCTTAGGCGCAATCGCAGATGTTCAATTAATCTGGACTCTTGCTGATGTTATTTTAACATTAGTTGCTGTCCCTAATTTAATATGTCTGCTGATTTTAACTTTCAGAAAATCTAAAGACTTAGAATGTTAGCGAGCCATAACATACCAAGCAGTTTTATCGGAACTGTAGATAAGTTGCGCTCCTCTGCCCTGAGATCCATTAAATGCCGTCGGCGCATCTATAACAGTTCCATTACTAAAAGTTACACTTGTTAAATTGTCTCCGCCAGCTGAACTTCCAGCCACTATACTTAACAATTGTCCATTTAATGGGCTTGAAGGCAATGCTATTGTTTGACCAGTTATATTTGTATTCGGTAAATTAAATATAAGTACAGAAGTTGTTGAATTTACCGTGGTTGTGCCCCCTGTTGCTGGCGTAATAAACTGAGTAGCATTCATACACAATGGTGTTAACGCTACAACTTTTGCATTAGTTGATACACGTAAACCTGTTCCCGCGCTATTTGCCAAATTTAACGTTGTGCTAGCAGATGATATATTATCGGTAGTTATTGTGACATTTCCACCAACTACAGAAGTGGTTCCTGTAATAGTGCCAGCACTAAAAGTTCCAATATTGGTTATATTATTGCCACCCATATTTAATGTTCCAGACATTGTATCACCAGATTTAAGCACATTTAAAGATGCGGAACCTGTAACATTTCCAGTTAAACTCGCAGTTATTGTTCCAGCACTGAAATCACCACTCGCATCTCTTGCAACAATTGTACTTGCTGTATTTGAACTTGTTGCAGTAGTTGCTGAATTTGAAACTTTTCCTGCAGTAGAAATTGTTGCCAATTTTGTATCTACAATTCCCGCTGATGCACTTACATCGGCATTTACAATTGTAGATGAACTTAAATTTCCAGAAGAATCATTATGAACAACTCCAGCAGTTGTAAATCCATTTGCAGAATCTTTTATGGAAACTGTACCCGCAGATGATATTGACATTCTTTGCACTCCAGCTGTTATAAGTGATATTACATCGGAAACAACTGATAATCCTGAAGTTGTACTTCCAGTAAATCGTAATGATGGGCTTGTTGATGTCCCCGCTGGTATTTGCAAATCACCAGTTAAAGTTCCGCCAGTTAATGGCAAATTACCTGACGCCGTTCCTGTTAAATCTCCATTAAAAGTGGTTGCTGCTATTGTTCCGCCATTTGTAATATTATTTGAATTCAAATCTATATCACCACCCATTGTTAAGCCTGTTAAAGTCCCAACCGAAGTAATATTTGGCTGCGCTGCAGTTGTTAATGTTCCTGCTAAATTTGTTGCTGTTATTGTGCCTGCGGTGAAATTACCTGAGCCGTCACGAGATACAATTGCGCTTGCCGTATTTGCACTTGTTGCATTTGTTGCAACGTTTACTGTGCTTGTATTATTTGTGATTACTATTCCATTGCTGCCACTGATTGTTTTGAATTCTAAATTATTTGCTGTTTTTTGTTTAAATATTTCGCCAGTTGCACCACCAACATTAGATGCTGTAACTGTTCCTGGAGCAGAAAATATTGTAAATGCCACATCACCAGTTGCTGTTCCATCAGGATTAATAGTTTCACCGGCACCTTCAGTTAAAACCCATGTTGAATTTGCATAAGTTGTTCCTTCTTCAACAAATGCTGATGAGCCTGTAGGAATTGTTGAACCAATTGAAAACTGTCCTGATGATGGTCGCGTCCATGCACCGCCAGTATTTGCAACCCATGGACCATTTTCAGTTGCATCTGTCTGTCCTGCTGCAAGAACTCTATCATTAGTTACAACAGCAACTCCATCTATTGTAGCAGCGCCTGTTAAACTTAAATTAGATGTAGACACAACAACCACTGCCGGCATAGGGGTTAACCCTGTTGCAACACTATCTACATATTCTTTTGTAGTTAAATTTTTTGCAGCTGTAATATCACCAACATTAACATTCATTGTCATTAATCCTGAAGATGTCATTGTTCCTGTTAGCGCAAGCGCACCTGCATTACTTAAAGTTAATAGATTGCCAGGCGTACTAGTTTTAAATTCAAAAATATTATTAGTTTGTGTGCTATTTCCAATAACATTTAATTGAACTGTATCTGATGTTCCTGTAATTGTTGTTGCTGCTGCGCCTAAAGTTCCTGTTGTTGATAGATTTTCATTTCCAAAACTTATTGCGCCACTTGAATCTGTTATGCTACCGGTTGCTAATGAAAGCGTGGAATTAACTGTTTCAGTTCCAACTACAACAAAACTATCATCGGTCTTTAAAGTATTTGCCGCACTTCTATATAAATTTGTATCATCTTGCCAGATTAATGTTGTTCCAGAATTATAAGAACTTGGAAATTCTAGATAATTATTAAATCCATCTAATTGTGCTGTTGTGTATTCAGTTACCGCAGATTTACCACCACCCGTATCATTATTTAAAAAATTAAATTCCAAATTTGCATCGTTACCTTCTCTGATGATTGTCCAACGCCTTACTCCATCAGCAGAGCTTCCCAATGTTCCAGTGTCAGATTGTAACACTAAAGCTGCATGTGTGGTTCTGTCTGCAGCTGAAACATACGATTTACAGTGTGCTGCTGGAGCTTGTCCAACTACCCCAAAACCTACTCCTGTCACACCTTCTGAAACTTCATTGTCATAAATTAAGGAATCATGTCCATAAAAGTTTGGGAAATACTTAAATCTAGGCAATGTAGAAAATCCATTATCAACTTGTATAAGATCTTGTTCTACATTTGATTGATTACCTAAAGTTAATGATGATTGATCACTTAAATCAAAATAAACTAATTTTACATTTGCTGAGTCATTAATAGAAATTTTACTATTAGTGCAACTAGTAGCCGTAACTTGCAAACTACTAGAACCAACCTGAGTGATGTCTGCCGTATTTTCATGCAAAAATGAATTAGATAAGACCATAGACGTTGAAGATGTATCACCCGTTTGACCACAAATTGCCGCGCTTGTCAAAAAATCTAAATGTGAAGACAAAATTTCTACGTAACCTTCACTTACAAGTTTTACTCCAATTCCTTGAGCAATTCCTGATGCATCTCTGCCATTTATAAAACAAGCTTCAACTGTAACTTCAGTTCCTGATCCTGTTGATAAAACATTAACACTACTTGAATTATTAACTGTAAAATCGCATCCAACCATTTGTGTTATTGATGCACCCGAAGCACTTAGTCCGTTTGTAGTTGATTCAATCGCAGTTCCAAGGACACGTAAATTGGCATCTCCATTGTTTGATATAGCAGTTGTCATTAATCTAAATGAGCAGCTTAACATTGTTACAAGTGACGGCGATCCTGTTATTGTAATACCGGTATTTGTAATAGTGCTTCCTGTAAATGGTCCAAGAAACACTGAATCTTTCAAAAGTAGACGAGCGCTACTTACAGAAATTGCAGTTGTATTACCACGCGCTTGAAAATTATCCATAATTATTATTGGAGTACCACTGCTTTCAATTTCAACACCTGTTAAAAATCTATACATTGTAATAGATTGCAATTTTGCAGTACCGGCCGTATTTGAATTAAAATGAATTCCGCTTGCACTAGATCCGGACACCCCAGCATCTAATGTCATAGTTGCAAATTCAATTCCAGGTACAGAGAGGCTAAATAGATCATTAGATAGAGTATTAGGTACAATTATAGTGCCAATAATAGACTCGCCAACTATGCTAATGCCCTGCGAAGAGATTATTATAGGGCTTCCAGAATTATCTTCTGTAAATATTCCCGCACCAACACTTACTACAACCGGACTACTGCTACTTGATAAACTATTTGCTGTATCAACACCTTTGGTAACTGTTAAATATGGTTTTTCAAAACTTCCATCACCCGTTGAATCGTTACCAGCCTTTGAAACATAAATGGTTCGTGTTGTTGTTGGCGTAACAAAACTTGCCATACTTACCCATTCTAAATCAGTTGCAGTTGAGCTGCCTGCTTGTAATAGTTGTGAAGCTGATGGAGCTGTACCAGGTAATGTTAATGTATAATCTGTAACTGAAGTTGATGCTTTAATTCCAACAGAATTATCAGCTGCATTTGTAAGATTAAGTGTTGCAACACCTGTTATATTATCACTATCATCTATTGTAATTCCTGATTGTTGGATGCTACGCACGCCAGAAGGTAAATCAACCCTTAAAATAGCATTGTCTACCGTAAAAAAAGAATCCGTGGATACGTTGCCGCCGCCGCTTGGTGTAGAAAAGACAAGATTTCCCGCACCATCACTACCCAAAAATGTTCCGGATGCGCCGATAACTGATGGCCAAGCAGCAGTTTCTCCATCTTTTGTAATGCCGCTCAGTTCGATATCATTTACATTAGCAATATTATTTGAATCATCAACTAACACGCCTGAATTTTTTATACGTTTTCCACTTGTTCCATCAAAGCGCGCTACTGCATTATCCGTTGATGAAGTTGGACCTTTTACGTTGCCAACAGAAGAAGATTTTGATATATCAAAATTTACAGAACCTTCAACATTTAAATTATGATGAATTAAAACACTTCCAGCAGTTAATTGATTTTCTACTAGCGCATCACGTGTACGGATTATATTTTTGACTGTTCTAGAATTAAGATTTGAAATTAAAGACGTGCAAAGCAAAAAGATGATTTTCTTATAATGCATCTATCTCCCTTTTAAGACAGCATACGGAAAAAAAGAGATAAATCAAATTTCACACGCGGTCACCCTTGAGCGAGTCGCAGACGAGTCGAAGGGTGAATTAACTTATTATCGGTCATACTTCGACTCATTGCATTCGCTCAGTATGACCGGGCTATTTTCCTAAACCAATCTATTAAAAGAATTATAAAAATCTTCAACTAAAGCTTTAATTTTTTCTGAAGAATGCACTTTTTCAATTAGCTTTTCTACTTTGTTATACAATATCTGATTAACTTTTAATAAAGCAGAGCGTTTTAAATTGTTAAAAAAACTTTTTTCAACTATATCAAAACGTCTTTTTGCGCATCTTTTTAAAAACTTAAATCTATTTTTTATATCATTAAAATTCAATAAATATTTTTTTAACGCTTTGTGCCAAGTCTTTACATATTCTGATTTAATAAATTCTAGCTCTTCAAACAAAATGCTATCAAAATAATAGGCATATTTATCTAGATCATTTAATTGCGGAAACAATAGCAAATCTTCATTAAACTTCAATGCAGCATCACCAAGCTTTGATCTTGGAAATATTTTGTATATTTCATGCTCATTCATATATTTTTCTCTAACTTCATCTACTAATGCATGGAACATCATACCTGCCTTAAAAGAAGATTTTTCTTTTTTAATATCATCTAAAGTTACATTTTTTATATGCGTTTTATCACGCGATATGCAACCGAGATAACGAATATCAGGAAAACTTGTACCGATAATAAATGCCTTTTCATCTTTATCAGGCATTGTCTGTAGAATTTGTACCGCTAAAAGAATATGTGCCAATGGCGCTGCCATAAGAAACCTCCAGATTTAAATTCCCATCTTTCGATACATTCGTCTTCGACGAACACTCAAGATGAACGGCCCGGTCATACTGAGTATTCTACGCAGTAGAATGTATCGAAGTATGAATCCGGATAAACTCAATTCAATTCTACACAAAACCAACCGCCAATTAGAAGTGATCAAAAAAATTTCAAAAAAAGCGCCCGCAAACAGACTATTTTTACAATTTATAAAAATCAGTTGCAAAACATATTAATTTCTATTTATAATTTTTAATGAGGACTGGAGGAGTACGTTATGAAAAAGTATTTCGTATTATTATTTTTAATTTGTAAATTAAATTGCACTGACAGAGAATTAACATTAGAAATTGATCTTGAAAATAGTAAAACGCATTTTCACTATGTAGAAATTGCTTGGCTAGATGATAATGGTGAAAGAAGGGAATTGACAACAGGCCCCATACATCTAGATGACAAACATGTAGCAACAAGAACAATAAAAAATATTCCTGAAGAAGCTGTTAAAAATGGTCTATATATAACAAAAATACAAGCACGTGTTAAAAATGAACACTCAAGATCATTCTATGTATTTGAAGCTAATAAAAACAGAAATGCGTTAAAAATAGATTTTCCGGAAATAGAAAGTTTAAATCCAACTTATGTTATTTGTATAGGCGACTGTGCCAAGGGACAAAAATTCACTCTAAATAATAAATATTTAAATAAAACTAAATCTGGCACTTTTTATTGCGTAGAAAATTGCCCAGGCAAACATGTCAGCTAAGCTTTTTAATTAATTGCGCAAAATCTTCTGGTGGGTCAGCTTCAAATTTATATTTCTTGCCATTATATTCAAATTCTAAACCTTGAGCGTGTAACGCCTGACGATTAATTAATGGTGATTGCTTTCCATAAATAACATCTCCTATTAAGGGGTGATTAATAGAAGCAAAATGTACTCTAATTTGATGAGTTCTACCTGTCTTTGGTTTTGCTTCAACAAGTGCTGCATCATCAAAATATTTTAGAACTTTATATTTTGTATAAGATTCTCTAGATTTTGCATATTTTTCTTTATTCTGTTCATGTTTCGGAACGTGCGTCATCTTATGACGAGAAACTGGATGTCTTACAATATCAAAATCAATTTCACCAGATTTTTCAGGAGATCCTTTTACAACAGCTAAATATGTCTTTTGAATATTTCTATCTTTAAACATATCGCCAAAAGCTTTGTGTGCGGCGTTTGTTTTTGGAATTATCATTAATCCTGAAGTATCTTTATCTAATCTATGCACAATTCCAGGCCTATCTAAGCTTCCAACACCAGAAATATATTTAATATGTTCTAAAATCCAATCTACTAATGTTGGTTCACCGCTTTCTAGCCCTGGGGAGTGAACTAAAACCCCAGGCCCTTTGTTAATTATCATAAAATCTGCTGAATCAAATATAATTTTGATATCAAAGTTATCTATATTTTTTTTGGAAATTTCTTCTATTTTTGGATATCTAATTTCTATCTCATCACCCAGTTCTAGTAAATAGCCAGCTTTATTTTGAACTTTCAGATTTACAGAGACATAACCTTTATGAATTAGATTATAAAAGAAACTTCTTGAATATTCAGGCTTAATCTTATTAAGATATTTGTCTAAACGGATTTTATTTTCAGAACAGATGAAATTTTCTTTTTGTGAATTTATTTTTTCCATTATTATTAATCTAAATTATCATTTTTTTTAGTCAAATAGACAATTTTGCATAAAAGATATAATGTTAGAATAAATTATAGGAGTAATACGTTGCCTCAAAATATTTTTAAAGAGATTAAAAACAATATCTCGGAGGTTATTAACCAAAGCTCCGAATTGGGAAAAACACTCTGGAAAAAATTAATAGAATTTCATCCAGCGGATATCGCTCAGTTTCTTTCCGATATAGATAAAGAAGAATTTCAAGAAATATATAAAAAACTACCCAAATCTCTAAAACTCGAAGTATTTGATTATCTTTCAGATACTATGAAAGCAAATGTGTTTCAACTTATTAACAAACAGGACAAACTAGCAATAATTGAAAAAAGCTCTCTAGACGACATGGTAGACTTTTTTCAATTTCTATCTGATGAAGAATTAAAAGAGTTATTTAATTTAATGCACATAAAAGACAGAACACATGCAATAGAACTAATGCGCTTTGGAGAAGAATCTGCTGGCGGCGTAATGGACACCAATGTTATTACTCTCACACAAGACTTAAGCGTAGAACAGTGCATACAAATATTACAAAGATTGCAACCAAAAAAAGAAATTCATCAAGAAATTTATGTGACAGATAAAGATAATAAACTA
>Ga0155637_109_pt1 | contig 14563 bp, 16 predicted proteins | sample RifCSPhighO2_12_FD_107294 | JGI IMG/M metagenome (GOLD analysis project Ga0155637, IMG submission 107294) | candidate division TM6 bacterium RIFCSPHIGHO2_12_FULL_32_22
TATGTGGGAAATCTACAAGTACGGTTCTGTGAGGGCTTTCATATTAGTAAAAAAAAAAAAAAAAATATGTGGGAAATCTACAAGTACGGTTCTGTGAGGGCTTTCATATTAGTAAAAAAAAAAAAAAAAAAAATGAATGAAAGGTATTTATAATATGACTTCTACTCGACATAAATCTACTTTAACATTACTGCTTTTTAGCAGTTATCTATTTTCAGGAGAGTTAGATAGTCAAGTAGCCTTATCAGGATTTTCAGCATTAGATTATTTTGAAAGTCAGATGGGAGAAGCAAAGTTACACGGCATACGTGAATTTGTGCTAAATCCTGAGGCTTTCAAAGAGCTATTTAAAGCTTTCTGTAATAATGAGCCATTAGACGAGTTGCAGTCAAATCTTATGCGTTATTTCGGTATATCTAATAATTTTCATCTTCAAAATGCATTTTTTGAAGGCATGCTTCTTTCTGTAAAGCCTTACGAAAGATATGTAATATTGGCCCATGCCGGCCCTAACGCAGGGGAAAGATTTGGATATACTTTAATTGATTCTATAGGACGCTTAGCCCCCTAAATTTAGGCACCCTTCTTAATATTGACAAATAGAAAATTTAGTGTAAAATTAGCTATAATATGAATTGTTTTGAATAATAGAGGTTATTGGTATATGAAAAAATTATTAGCTATTTTTACACTGTTTTTATCTATAAATTCAGCTGAAATTCAGCAGTCTAAATTTTGTTCTACGGGCACAGATTTTGATTCTTCAGATCAGGATTCAGATAATTTCTCTTCTCCAATAAAAAAAAGAAGGGGATCTAGAAAATCTGCTAAAGCTTTAGCTAGACAGAGGTCTGCTGAGCTACAGCCGGTATTTTTGACGCCTCCCAGATCTGTTGCAAGCGCGGGATCTTGGTCTACGCAATCGAGCTTTCAAGAGGCACCTCTATCTAATACAAGCAATATGAGTATAGAGTCAGGGTCTAAAAGAAAAGCAGAAGATCAGGCAGTAACTGATGTTCTTAAACAAGTTAGTCAAATTAATGAAGATGAAGTAGATGATACAACAACTGAAGTTATTGAAAGAGCGTTAGATATAGCGCATAAAAAAGCTGTTCATAAAACACCACAAAGAAGAGCTTTTACTATTTATGAATCTATATATACATTATTAACTGGACATTCTGGCTCTATTCTAACAGAGATCCCATTTAAATTAGAAGCTGATAAATTAAGCTATTTAATGAAGATGCACAAAAATGTGCTTTCTAGAATGGATCAATTTTGGTCAGATGGGAAATTATTACTTCATAAGTTAGAATCAGCAAAATTTGCTAAATATTTAAGAAAGCATAATTTAGAGACAACATTTATAGATGTTAAACATATCTTTGATGGCGATGAAAAAGGTGGTGCACACGTTTATACTAAATGTGATGATGAAAGATTCCAAAAAGAGGTTATAGAGCCATCAAGCGCTGCTAATAAAAAAGTTCATATTAATCGAAGTAATGGTGTAATTTCTGGATACAAAAATGCAAGAAAAGCATCTTCAATTTTCCCAAGACATTTAAGTTCTATAGATATTTTTGGAATGTTAAGAGGATCAGATATCTTTGAGTGCGGATATGGTGATCGTAGATTATTAAAAAAAGATGATTTATATATAGAATTATATTTACAATTAAATGGCAGATTAATTAAGTCTGCATTTCCAATATTTTCATTTGTAGATCTAAATAATTTTAATGAACATGATCGTATAAATATTTTTGTATCTGATATACAAGAACTTGATTTAGATTTTTTTGATTTAATAGCAAACGTTAACAAAGCATTATTAAGCTCTGTAGAGTCAAAAGCAGCTACTGATAATTTACCATTTAGATATTTTATAGGTGAAAATGACATCATTATTGATATAGCACCGATTTTAGAAAGTCAAACCGATATTAAAAGTGGTATATATGTTCAAGTAAATATGGATAGATTGGATCCAGCTTTACTATTAAGAGCAAAAGAATGTTATTCTAACAGGCACGTACGTCATCTTATTTCACCATATTCCGAGGAAGTTTCAAAGATTACAATGCATGCTGCTTTACATGTCCCTCCTGAGAATGCTGCCGCGGGTATCGCAAAGCCACCACGCGTGCCGCGTAGACCATTGTTTCCGCCTGCACTAGATATGATGCAAGCAGGTCCAGCTGAATAATTTTATCTACCAACGGTTATCGTTACAAATTCTTTATCTTTAAAGAATTCTTTAACAGATTTTTTAAGATCAGCTAAAGTTGTATTTTTAACTTTGTCAGTTAAGTCTCTATAAAAATCCCAACCTAAATTATTTATATATAAATTATAAATATTATTTATAGTAGAGACTCTTGTTACATATTTTTTTGCAAGTGAATCTAAAATTGCATCTTGCGCTCTTTTTAAATCAGCTTCAGTTATTGTATCGGCAAAATTATTTATAAGATTTAAGAAAATCTCTTTTGATTTATCTACATTATCTTTAGATACAATAGTTTTTATTATAAACATACCAGCCGTCTCTGTTACATCTTTTAGAAAAGACCCACTAACTGTGTAGAATAAACCTGTCTGCTGTCTAATCTGGAATAACTTAGAAGACATACCAGAAGATAATATATGAGAAGCTATTAATAAGTTATGAAAATTTTCATCTTTATAAGAGATTGATTTTGTAGCTATTGTTAAATGTGTTTGATCGCGATCTATTTTGTGGTGAACAGTATCAGCTTTTGTTTCTGAAATATCATCGCAATTACTTTCTTCTATTTTATTTCCAAACCATTTAGCGATACTTTCCAAAATTTCTTTTAATTTATCAACTTCTATATCGCCACTTACAAAAATAGTTGCTTTATCTGGTGTAATAAATTGCTTGTATAAATTAAGCAGCTCCTCTTTATTATAATTATCGATTTGTTCCGAAGTTGGACATGTCGCCTTCTTTATATGATCTTTATAAATTGCATTATTCAGAAGATATTCGGATATTGATTGTGGTGTATCCCAGAAGTTTTTTATATTATTTTTCATCTGGTCTTTTATTTTATTTATATCTTCTTCTTGAAATTCTGGTTCAGTTAAAATTTCATTTAAAAGCTTACAGGCTTTTGTTAATTTTTTAGTTAAACAAGAGATAGAAAATTTATTTTTATCAACAACAAAATTTATTGCATTTTTAGTCAACAGGTTAACTATATCATTATAATTTTTATTTTTTGTACCTCTAAACATAGAATCTGTTAATAGGGCGTAAATTTCTGGTTTATCAGCCGGTTCATATTCGGGCGATGCTTTAAGAACTAAAAGTAGATCAACTTTGGGAGAAATTTTATCTTCAACAAAAAATACTTTTATGCCATTAGATAGTATAAATTCTTCTGGTCTTTTTGTTTCTATTTTTTCTAGCTCTTTTGGGTAAATATTATTTGAATATTTTGGTTTTTCAACTTCAGATTCTCTTATGCGTTGATTTAATATTTCTAGATCTTCTGCATCACCTTCTTCTTGTATCTTTTTCCAATTTTCTTTTTCAGATTCAGGTATTGGCAAAATTATTACCTGATGAGCTATAGCTTCACGCAAATAAGTAGAAATAAATTTTTTGATTTCCTGATTTAGATTCTCTTTTTTCAATTCAAAACATTGAAATGGGTAAATATAATCTTTTGCAGCTAAATAATATTCGCCGATTAAAGCGGCTTTAGTTTTATTATCTTGAAGTAGCTCATAATTAAATGATTTTAGTTGATTGACTATTTTCTTTATTTCAAAAGAAGTAAGATTTTCTGTTTCAAGTTTCTTTAATTCCGAAAATATTATGCTTTGAATTTCATTAATATTATCTATATTTTTAGGATCAAAGGCTATTATAAATAAGCCATATTCAAAGAGCACAACTTCATATATTTGTATAGCATGAACAAGCTGTTTTTCTTCGACTAAAATTTTATTTAATCTTGCAAATTGATCTCCCGCTAAAGCTGTTTTTATGCAATCAATTAGATGAACCTGTTTTGCATTTAGGCCAGGAATTAGAAATGATAGCCATACGGTTGGTGTTTGTATGTCTCTGTAAATTTTAGTAGATGTCGAAGTTATATCACTATTTAAGAAAGTTTTTTTCTTTTTATAATCAAAATTTGCTTTAATATGACCAAATAATTTTTCTGATAATGTAGATACTTCTTCTGAATCAACATCACCAACAACCACTAAAATTGCATTGTTAGGTAAATAATGTTTTTTGTAGAATTTGTGTAAATCTTTACCAGTTACGTTCCATATGTCTTGTTTGTAGCCAATTACAGGAAAATGATATGGGTGATCCGGAAAGATATTATTCATGATTCTGAAAAACATAGGATGCCCAGGATTATCACGTCCCATTTTTAGTTCCTGAATTACCGCTTTAAATTCAGAATTTAGATGATCATCCTGAAATCTGCAATTTGTCATGCAATCTGCTAAAATTGGTAATGCTTCTTGCCAATGTCTTTTTGGTAAATTGAATTCATAACAAGTTCTATCGTAATATGTGTTAGCGTTACACCAGCCGGATAATTTTGATGCAGCTAGGTCAATATCAGTTTCACTAAGTTTTTGTGTGCCTTTAAAGATCATATGTTCAAGAAGATGCGCTAGCCCTTTTTCGCTCTCCTTTTCATCTTTAGAGCCAACATGATAATAGAGCTTTATTGATACGTCTGGTGTGTTGGGCGATGGTTGAACAACAACTTTTAAACCATTTTTCAGAGTATATTCTTTAAATTCAGGTATACCATTAACTGCTGTAACAGTTAATAGCAAAATAATTAGTTTCTTCATTAAATTCCTATGTTTGGTTTTTTAGTCTATTGCATATAGGAATTTCTTCAAATGTTCTGAGCTATCTTTTAGATGATGAAGTTGGAGTTGGAGCAGTTAATATCAGTGGGGCAATTAAAAGCTTTGCTGTGCCCCATGCAAACTCTGGCCATCCACAGCTATGTTGTATAATGCCTAATTCTATCTGTTCTCGTCTATCGGCTCTGGCGGTTTTTGTAGCTCGTGTTAGTTTTCTTACAAAATTAGTTTTTCGTATCTCTTTTTCATTAATTTCTTGCCCCACAATCGATGTTAAATTAGCCACTGTCAGAATCAGTACTAAATTCCTCAATTGATTCCCCTTTAGATTTATTAAGAAAATAACTTCAGTAGTTCATATACATTATCAAATTTAGTGATTTCAATCGTATGATTTAAATTCATGTTTTTATATAAAATAGAGCCTATTTTACATGTAATAAAAATCATCCTTGTTTTTTGACCATAAACCATATAAAATTACCTTGGTTTTTAGCCATAACCAAAAAATAATGGCTTAACATCATGGTTTTGATATTTGATATCTGATTAAGAAAATAATTTTAACAACTCATATACATTGTCAAATTTAATAATTTCAATTTTATTGCTTAAATTATCTTGTTTATTGCAACATAAGAGTTTTTTTATACCAAATCTATTTATCTCTTTAATATATGAAGTTGAATTTTGAATAGGTTTAATTTTTCCAGTCAAATTGATTTCTCCAATTGCCAATGAAAATTCAGGAACAGGTTGTTGAAAATAGCTTGAAAGTAGCGATAGCGCAATTGCCAAATCTGAACCGTTAGATGTTATTTTTATTCCTTGGCTGACTTTAAAAAATATATCATGCGTACTAAATTTTAGTTTTAGATATTTTTCTAATATTGCGGCAATTAGAACAACTTTTTTATAATCTATTCCAGAAATTATGCGTTGCGGAGTACTAAATTTTGATGCAACAGTTAGTGCTTGTAATTCTATTAAAAGTGGCCTAGTTCCTTCAACAGAAATTGTTAATGCAGTTCCAGCAGAATATGTAACCTGTTCTAATAGTTTTTCATTAATATCAGAAATAGAATTTAGACCATTTTGATTCATATCAAAAAAGCCGACCTCAGATATAGAACCGAATCTGTTTTTTGCAGATCTTAAAATTCTTAAATTCCACTGCTCTTCTGCCTGAAGATAAAATACGCCATCAACAATATGTTCTAAGGTTTTTGGTCCCGCAACTGTGCCATCTTTTGTTATATGTCCTGTTACAATTATTGTGACATTATTCTCTTTTGCTAATTGCATAAGTTGAAAACCAGCCTCTTTCATTTGAGAAATAGAACCGGGTAAACTTGTAGCATTAGAAAAATAACAGTTTTGAATAGAATCAATTATAACAAGATCAGGTTTTTCTTGTTTAACAGTTTCAATAATTGAATCTAAATTTCCATTATTGCTAAAAAATATTCTATGATCATCTTCTACAATTCTTTTTGCACGAGATAAAATCTGTTTTAAAGATTCTTCAGATGAAAAATAGAATACTTTTAATGCTTTCGATAACTGATGAGTAACTTGTAAAAGTAAGGTAGATTTTCCAATGCCAGGATCACCAGAAATTAGTAAAAATGATCCTGGGACTATTCCACCACCCATTACTCTGTCCCATTCATCTATTTCAGATACAATACGTTTTTGATTTTCAGAATTGATCTCATTTAAAGTAACCATTTTAATTGGGGATATTTTATTATTGATCTGATTCTGTTTTTGTACTACAGATTCTTCAAACGTGTTCCATTCATTACAAGAAGGACAACAGCCCATCCATTTGGGAGCATAATATGTGCAGTTGGCACAATTGTAACTGATTTTCATCCAAGTTCCGGAACTTTATCTATCACAAAACAGCCTCTGCATCTTGCTTGATAACATTCTTCAGCACCAACTAAAATTATTGGATCATTATGTTTTGCAGGTTCTCCATTAACTAATCGTTGTGAAAATTGTGCGTCTTTGCCACATTCTATGCAGATAGCTTTTAACTTGGTCACTTTATCAGCTATAGCCATTAAAATAGGCATAGGACCAAATGGAATTCCTCTGAAATCTAAATCTAGCCCGCCAACTATAACTTTCTTGCCATCTTCAATTAATTTACAGATTATTTTTATTACATCTTTTGGAAAAAATTGAACTTCATCTATTCCAACAACTTCTATCTGATCATGAGCGAGTTTTAGTATCTCATTGGAGTCATGTACAGCAAACGCTTTTATCTTGGTGCCATTGTGAGATATCACATGTTCAGTAGTTTTTCTATCATCAAGACTATGTTTAAATGCAATAACATTCATTTTTGCAATTTCAGCTCTTTTTAAACGCCGTATAAGTTCTTCCGATTTACCAGAAAACATTGAACCGCAAACAACCTCTAAAAGTCCGGCTTTCTTTTTTAGCATAAAAACTCCAGTAATTTTTGTTGAAAAGGGGATATTAAAGAGCATAAAAGTTATATCTTTATTTGGCAACGCAAAGAAATAATATTCAATTTGAATTATGTGTTATATATTAAAACATAGCTTAAATAGTGCGCAATTTATCATTGATTGACAATTTGTCTATTTCTTATATTATTAAGATAATCTTTATTTCGGGGGCTAATTTCTATGAAAAAATTCATATCATATTTTTCATCTATTCTGCTTTGTTCAATGGTGTTCTTGCAAAATATGGCAATTTCATCAACCTGTTATCAGGTAAAAGATGATGTTCTTTTAAAAGTTGAAAAGCTAGATTCTACAGATTGCAAAAAATTATTTCATGGCAAAACTACTGTTAAAGGCAAAAATCCAATTTATCCCATTAAACTTAGTTTCACTAATCATTCAAATAAAAGTTGGGCTTTAAATAGCAACGGAATAGGCTTAAATCTAGCTTCACACAGAGAAGTTCTTAACTCTAGTAAATAAAAAAGGGTTACTGGGAACATTAGTTTTAGCTGCATCAGCTATGGTATTTATGGTTACTGGCTTAATCTTTTTTTTAGGATTAACTTCGATCCCTTTTCTATTTATGATCCCATTTTCGGGTACAGCTGGACTGGTTTGTACGACTGTAGGTTATGGAGCAGCCTGTTTTGCTTCATACAAAGTTATGCAACTTTTTAGAAGTGAATCAAAAATAGATGGTTATGATAGATCGCTTTTAATTCCAGAGGGTTATTCAGAGACGCTTATATTTGTAAAAAATAGTGATCTTAAATCAACTTTTTCAGTTGAATTATTTGATAATTCTGACAGCAAATTACAGTTTGATGTTGTTTTGCCTAAGTAAAGTTATTTTATGATAAAAAAGATACTACTTTTAGTTTCAACATTTTCCCTCTGTTTTTCTATACCAAATAAGATTAAACCAATTAAATTGGAGTCAGAAAAAGATGGTGTTACGTTAATAGTAGAAAGACTAACAGCAAGACAATCTCGTTCTCTATTCAGAGGTAGATCTCCCATTACGATATTTAATCCTATCTATCCTGTAAAGATAACAGTTATCAATGATAGCGACAAATTTTGGCAACTTGATAAAAGCAGTTTTAATATTTGCTTAGCTACAGAAAAAGAAGTTTTGGATAAAATGGTATCAGGTATCAATTTTTACATCGATGTAATTGGTAGTTTTGTATGCGGGTTAATTTGTACTGGATTATCAGCTTTTTATTTCATGCTATCCTTTTTGGATTCTTCTAGGGGTGATTATCATTCGTTAGGTTACGTTGGTGCTCTGTTATTCGGTGTTTCGGCTCTATTGTTTGATGCGAATTTTATAGTTGCTTATTGGCAATATAATAAAGACAAAGAATTATTATCTACTTTTAGTTATGATTACTGCTTAATTTCTAAACCGTCTAAAATAGATGAAATGCTAATATTTGTGAAAGGCAAAAATCTTAAGTCCAATTTAGAATTATCACTTATTAATATTAATAATTCAGAAGAGAAATTGAACTTTGGTTTTAATTTGGATAATCATGAAAAGATTTTCTAATTAAAGTTGCATAAATGGCGTATGATTAGGTCCAAGTGTAGGATCAATAACTATGACATTATAATTATTTTCTCTTGCAAAAGCGTTACAAGCTACCTGCTCTTCATATGGACACGTCTGTGGTTCATTATAAATAAATATCGTTTTTCCATCGGGCATAATTGTGCAGCAATGTTTCATTGCAGGGTCTACAATCTGTGTATTCATTAATTTATCTTGATATTGAGGATTCAGAGGACTATTTTTAGCGCCAGTAAAATCAACATATTGTAGATTAGCACGTTTAAAGACAACATTTTTTAAATTTGCTCGATGAAATTTTGTATGATTTTTTTTGCTAAATTTCTGTGAATTTCTTGTATTCGCATTAAGATAATTTTGTTCTCCTTCAGATATATTTTCTAATGGCGAACCAGTTAAAGTTGCGTGAAGGAAATTTGAATTTTCTAAATCAGCTTCAGTAAAATCTGTACTGCGCGCGCTAGCCGCTACAAACTTTGTACCACGTAAATTTGTTCTATGAGCTTTTGCTTTGTCCAAAAAAGCACCTGAAAGATCTGAGCCTTCAAAATTAGCATGGGATAAATCAGCGCCTTCAAGATGTAGACCAGTTAAATCTACAGTTTTTGGAAGAATTCCATTTAAATTTATACCACTAAAGTTCGCGTGTTTTAAATTGCTTCCTGAAAGTCTACAGTTTTTTAGGCCATATTTTTTTACAAATTCACTTACATCTTTTATATCTAGACCTTCAAGGTCACAATTTTCACAAGCACAGTTTTTGCTCGGAAGCATGCTATTTAAAAGTCGTTGTTTATCAGATTCATTGTATGCAGATGCATTAAGAAATGTAAGAGTAAAAATTAGAAACTTTTTCATAATAACCTCTATTTTGGCCCACTCTTTCTAATTGTCATCCTGCACTTCGACTCATTACATTCGCTCAGTGTGACCGGTCATGGTGAGCGAGCCTTAGGCGAGTCGAACCATATTTCAGGATCTAGATCCCGGATCCCAGGCTTCGCATAAACCAGCCGTCGCTAAAGCTATGGCGGTCATGAGCTACGCCGGGCACCGCTAAGTCCGGGATGACATCGAGACGAAAGTTAGTATTCAAATAATACGCTTTCTATCACAAAAACTTCAAGATTTTACTTCTAATTTCTCTATAAACTCATTATATAAAGCATTTTTTGTAACTCTAGAAGAGTCAACCTCTTCTATTTGGCAGATTTCTTTGAGATGTAAAATGGCATCAATTTGAGTTTTGTTGAGTCTTGTCATAATAATTTTATTTATAGATCTTGAACCATAGTTTTTGCTCAATTCAGATAGAAGGGTGTAATCAATCCATGATATAACATTGCCGCAAGATAGCGCACCTTTATCCTTTAAAATAAGTTTTTTGCCAACTATTTTAATAGTTAATTTTCCTCGGGGACTGAAAATGGTATGTTTGTTATTATTAATTTTTATTGAAAGCAGAGAGAATGTACTCAAAATTAGCAGAAATAGCGTACCTACTTTTACTTTGGGTGAAAAACTTGAGCCAATGATACGAGATGCCAAGTAGATAATGGGTATAATAAGTAGTAAAAGATATTGAATTTTAAAGCTAATAAGCCATTTGTTACTACTTAAATGTATAGAATAGATCCAAACATCAGATATTTTTTCTAGTGCAAAAATAAAGATATGATTTGGAATGCCTATAATTTCTGTCAAAAATATTATTGTGGAAATAAACAGAAATAACGTTAATATTGGCGTAAATATTAGATTCCCTATAGGGGTCATCACAGAAATCGGAAGACCCCATAATATCAATATTGGTAATGATACTAAACTTACAAAAAACTGTAGTTCTAAAAAACTTATTAGATAGTTGATTATGCTAGATATTTTCATCCATATAATTATACCAGACTATTATTTCTTGTCAGTCTTATTAGGCTCCGCCTTTCCAGCTTCTTTTGCTTTTTCCGCAGGCTTTTCAGGCTCTTTATGAGCTTCTTTGAGAGCGGCCGGAGCAGCTTGATTTGGCTCAACTTTTTTCTCAGCAGCATGCGCTTGAGACTCTTTTATTTCTATTGGAGTTCCGAGATCTTTTTCAATAGCATCTTTCTCTTTCATGCAATCTCTAAAGTAGATATTGCCGTTGGGCAAGATAGTGTTACAAATTATGCAATTTTTTAGAGCATTATGATCTAGCGTTGCTCCCGTTAAATTTGCATTTTCCAGATCAGTATCTTTGAATATTGCTCCACGTAAATCCACGTTTAAAAGCTGAGCTCCTTTTAAATAACTATGAGTTAAATTTGCACCTCTTAAATCAGCGCCAGAAAAATCAGTTTCTATACAATTGCATCTACTTAAATTTGCTTCAGATAGATCGGCAAATTTAAATTTTGCATGATTCAAATTTGAGTATGAGATATCACATCCAGACAAATATGCTTGATCAAAGGTAGCATTTAGAGCATCTATCATAAAAAGATTGGTGCCGTCAAAGTTTGATAAGCTAAAATTGCCATTTTTAAATGACGAGCCCTTTAGATTTGCATTTTTAAATGAAGCATTTCTAGCGTGTGCCCTGTCAAATTCTGTCTGTACGCCACTCACATTATCAAAAATAGCTTGTGTTAGCTGACATTCTAAAAATGAAGCTTTTTCTGTTTTTGCGCCTTCAAATATAGCATTATTTGCATACGCATAGTTAAAATGAGCAAATCTTAAATCAGCACATTTAAAGTTGCCATAATTAACTCTAGTTAAAGGAATAGAAAGATTTACTAAATTGGCGCCATTTAGATCTACATTGTTTAGCCAATCAAAAACTAGATCTATATCAGAAAGATTACAATTTTCACATTGATTAGTTTCATTAATTGTTATTAAGTCTGGAATATGCATTTCGGCATATTCTGGCATTAAAATTCCAGTTGTAACATCTTGATAAAATTCGCCATTTACTGGCATTACTAATAACAATAATATGATTTTAATTATTTTCATTTTTTTGTCCTTTTTTAATACTTTAAATAGTTATAAATTTTTTCTTGTTTTTTCAATATTATTCGAAGTTTATCCCAAATCTCATCTTAAAAAGGCGCTATAGAAGCAAAATAGTAACAAATTATCAAATCTCTTGATTTTTATAATTACAATTATCTATTTTTATAGTTATATATTGCCTAATAATTAATTATTAGGATTTTTTGGAGGTTTCAATGAGATCTTATGCTTGGTCTTTAATAAAAGTAGTATTAGTCATATTCTTTGTATTCATATTCAAGGCATCATTTGCTCAAGATATAGATGATGGCTTCTGGACTTATCTAAATTTCTTTGTAAATAAGACGCCACATAAATATAAAGTTTATGTATCCTGTAATCCGGCAGTTGTTCCTGAAGAAAGGGGATGGTTGCCTGTATTATCATTACTAGCTTATAATGGCGATGAAAAATCAGAGGAATATGTTGGACAAACTTTTGATATTCTCTTAAAAGATCCTTTGGGAAATGGTTGTGATATAAAAATTGAACCGGAAGACAAAAATTCTGGTGCACAGACTTTTTATATAAGAATCGGTTTAAAAAGTAGTGGTGACTGCGTATACGCTTGGCTTAAAGGTCCCTATGATATATCAATTAGTCCTGTAGATCATATAATTCGTGATGAAGTAGTACAAAAAGCTTCGCCTGAAAAGATGCCTACTGATCAACAAATAAGATTCTGTGGATATCAAAATTCTATTTTAGGAGTAATTCTTGATGGCGATACTTTAGAGTTTGTGGCAAGACATAGATCATCGGTATTAGATAAGGGTAAATATTCAGTGTATCAACAGGTAGATAAAGAGGTAGATAAAGCAAATGAGGTGAAAAAATGAAAAAAATTCTAATTTTATTAACCTTTTTTACATATAATTTTTCATCAATATTTTTGGCCATGGTAGAAAACAATACGTCAGATGGAAATTATAGATATTATGGAAAAGATGCGCAACAGGCATCATTTTTAGTAACACCACTTTCTAGTAAAACAGCATTAAATTTCACAGAAATTACAACTGATAATTTTGCTTTAAATGATGTTAAAGGAAATAATCCTAGTATATATATGAAATTGGGTTTGGGCATCGCTTCCGGTAGTTGTCAAAAAGATAAAGAGCTTCCAGGATTTATAGAGTTGTGGACTGATAATCCTTCTGAATTTGACTGTAATAAGGTTTTTGTGCGTTTTTGTTTAACTGAAAATCAGGGTTATTTTGGACTTAAAGTTAAAGCTGATGGAACACCGGAACTATTTGCTATTAAAGGTATGAAATTCCTAGAAGATGAAGTTAAATCTGAATCTACAGAACAATTAATCAATAAAGAAGGTGAAGAGCTTCAAGCAGCAGGCATAAAGCCTAGCGAAGTTACTGCAATTGGATAAAAAAAGGGAGCCAAAATCGCTCCCTTAAGTTTCAAACTATTTAACTTATAATGAACAGCTATCGCCATCACAATGCATAACACGTTTTTGGTCGTCACAGCATTCAATTTTCTTACAGCAATCTTTTTTAGGGCAACAATCTTGGCAATCTTTATCGCATTTGCAGCCTCTTATTTCACATCCGCAGTCACAAACTTCATCAGATTTTTTGCAATCTTCATCTTCGCGACAGCAAGTGCGTGTAGCTGCTACTACATCTTTTTTAACTTCTTTCTTGCAATCTTTACAGTCAATAGTTTCTTCATCACAATCTTGACAGTCATCGCAATCTACAGATCTTTTTATTTCATCGCAACATTCTTTTTTGAGATCGTCTTTCTTTTTGCAATCCTTACAATCAGCGTCATCTGTGCATTCTTCATCACAAGTAGTTTCATTCATAGTTCTAACTACTTCATTTTTGTAGCTGATAAATTTTAGAAGTTCAGTACGTGTATCGTTGTCCAATTCATCAATGATGCGGTTACAATCTGCTTTGCTGATACTGATTCCACTTTCTCTAGCTTCGGATACCATAAATATTGCGTTGGCAACTATCTTAGAAAGTGATTTTTTTACGTGCTCATCATCCTGAACATGTCTGAACATTTGACCAATATTATATGCTAAATCAGAAAATGCAATTTCACATTGTGATTCCATTTTCTTTTCGCCCGCTCCCATTTTTTCAGCAGGACATTTGTGAGTATCACAATCTGTGCAATCAGCAAACAGGGATACGGAAAGACTTATTAATAACGTAAGAAACATCTTTTTCATATATTCTCCTTCTTAGATTCTTTGGTTATTGTTACTTGTAGAATACGCTTTGGTGTAGAATTTTCAATCTTAAATTTATAATCTTTATATATTAATGTTTCACCATTAGTAGGCAAATGTTGTAATTGTTCGGTAATAAAGCCTCCTAAAGATATAGAATCAGTTTCAAAATCAATATCAAAAACTTTTTTTAATTCACTGATATTAATATTTCCATTAGCCAGCCACTGATTTTTAGAAATGTGCTTTATATCCTCTATTATATTTTCATGTTCATCAACAATTGGTCCGACAATCTGTTCAAGTACATCTTCCAGAGTTACAAGACCTTCAATTCCACCAAATTCATTTAAAACTATTGCCATATGACGTTTATCT
>Ga0155637_102_pt1 | contig 14459 bp, 13 predicted proteins | sample RifCSPhighO2_12_FD_107294 | JGI IMG/M metagenome (GOLD analysis project Ga0155637, IMG submission 107294) | candidate division TM6 bacterium RIFCSPHIGHO2_12_FULL_32_22
GGAATTTTAAGAGATAATAATATCGTCCTACCGAAAGATAATGAAACACTTCTAGAAGAAGATATTATCTATCTGGCAGGACGAAATAAACATTTAGCGAAATTATTAGAACTATAGAGATTCTATTCTGATTACTGTCTTTTGTTGACGATGACCACTTTTTACACGTGATTTTTTACGTCTTTTAAATTTAAAGACAATAACTTTTGGATCTTTAATTTGTTTAACAATTGATGCTACAATTTTAGAACCAACATGAGGTTGTCCAATTTGAACGTCGCCATCAGCTTTTCTAAGTAGAACTTCATTGAATTCTAGCTTAGCGCCAGGTTCACCCTCTATTTTTTCAATAGCAATGGTTTTGCCTTCTATGGCTTGGTATTGCTTGCCCCCTGTTTGAAAAATCGCATATTTATCAAATTGAGGAATGTTTGAAGAAACTTCTTCTTTTGCCTTCATTTTTAAAAGCCTTATTATATGAAATTTAGTTAAAATTGAATTCTCTACGAACGGATATACTAATTATAGAGGGAAAAATAGAAGTTGTCTATTGAGAAAAATTATTTTCTATTAGAAAAAACAAAGGGGCCGTTTTATTGGACACCCTCTGAAATTTATTGAAATGGAATTTTATGATCTACGCAGCCGCAGAATTTAACTTATCTTTAAGAAATTCTAAAGCTTTTGGAAGTCCTTCAACAACAGCTAATGAAACAGCCGCTGAAATTACCAAGCGTGGTAATGCAGGGAATTTTTGGCTCAAATAATCTGCTAATGCATCAGAAGCTAAGAATTCAGCGCTACCAACTACACTATGATATGCTACGTCAGCTACAGAAACTTTTTCTTGCGCTCTTAATGCTGCAACTTTTTTACGTAATACAACTAGACCACCAACTAATTGTGCATTGTTAGAAGCATTAGCACCGACTTCAGCGCTACCTCTAACTGGCCCAACTTTACCTTCCACACCAAAATATATCAAGTCGTTACCATCTGCTAAAGCAGCTGATGCCGAAAAAAGCAGCAATAGAGAAAATATCTTTTTCATTGTTTATCCTTTTTGAAGAAAGGGAGAGAGTTGCACTCTCCCCCGATTAATATTAGTTACTTAATAAATTGACTAACTACTTTGTCCATTGCATAACATGTTGCTGCATATCTTACGATTGATGCTGGAGTCATTTCTCTACAATCGCAATTACAATCTGAATCACACATTATACCACGAACGCCTGGACATCTTCTTAACATGTCATTCATTGCTTTGCTATTAGATACTCTGTAAGCGCAATAAGAAACACCAGTCTTTATTGCAGCTTTTTTAAGCATTGATTTAAGATCATTAGATTGTTTATCCATAGCATTTTCAATGCATGACATCAACACGCCACCTGTGAATACAGTTGCCATATCACGTGCCATTCTTTCTGCATTATCTTTGTCACATGGTGTACGTTTTGCTTCTTTACTAACTTGATGTAATATTTCACCGCAACCCATTACAGCTGCCCATGGTAAAACATCTGTCATAGTAATACCATCTGCTTTAATTGCAGATGCTAATAGTAGACATAAACTTAGTGCTTTGTATGCGAACTTCATAATTTACCCCTCCTTAACGGGATTTAGAGTTATACTTATCGCAAAAAGATACATAATAATTTTTCTAATGTAAAGATTTTTTTTAATTTTTATTTAGGAATATTTCTTTCAGCTTCCAAACTAAATTTAAAATCAAGCTTTTCATCGCTATTTTCGTTTTATATTATGGTAGTTAGAAGTTGACAATGCATTGCCAATAATTTCATCTATTAATTTATTTATAGGAATTTTTCTTTTCTTTGCTTCATCCGCTAATTGATTGTGCCTCTCTTGAGTGGTTCTATATGTGATATTGCCTTTGAATTTTTTTGCACTCATCTTTTTAGGCTCCGGTATTCTATCTCCCATTTTAATATATAATTCAATAGCAGCTCTTAATGCATCTTTAATTTCCTCAAACGCCTCTTCTCTGCTATAAGCATCTGTTTTAACACCAGGCAGTTCATTAACACTTAGAATATAAATTTTCTTACCTTTATTATCTATATCTTCTTGCAAGATATAAGTCCAAGGCAAATCAAGATAATATTTCAAATTTTTATTTTTCACAAAACTTCTTTCAGCTTAGAGTGTAATTAAAAAGTTGGTTAAAATATGATCAAAATTATCCAATCATACTGAGCGAGGGCATAGCCCGAGTCGAATGTATACACCATTTTTTAATTTTCTTTCAGCATGAAAAGCTTCATCTCTTGTTGCAAATAATTCATTATAAACAAGTTGAACAGGTAACCTAAATGCTAAGCACTGGCGTTACCTTCAAATGTTCAGACAATCTTTTTACATACATTCGACTCGGGTTATGCCCTCGCTCAGTATGACTGGATGTAATTCTATTTCATTTTACTTAAATTAACTAACACTTTTCGTTAAATCCTTCAGCTTCCAGACTAAATCGAAAGATGCTTTTGGTGTAAGCTCATTTAGATCTACACCATCCAAAATTTTTGACAGCTTTTTATAAGATTCGCTTTTTAATTTTTCTTGATGATCAACTTTTGCGGGAACAAATTGAACATTTTTTTCTTTAGATAAATTTAATAGAATTTCTGTCGCTCTAGAAATAATTTCATCTGGTAATTGTGCTAATTTAGCAACTTCAATACCAAAACTACCATCAGCTGCACCTTGAACAATTTTATGTAAAAATAAGATACCATCTTCAGTTTTTTGGCTTGAAGCATAATAGGAAACAATTCCTGGGAAATTTTTCTCTAGCTCTGTAAGTTCATGATAATGTGTAGCAAAAAGACAATATGCTTTAATATTATTATAAATATATTCTATAACCGATTGCGCTAATGCAAGACCATCATAAGTACTTGTGCCACGGCCAACTTCATCTAGAATTACTAAACTTCTTTCTGTTGCCTGCCTACAGATTGTTGCAGTCTCTTCCATTTCAACTAAAAAAGTACTTTTTCCTTCAGCTAAGTTGTCGCCAGCACCAATTCGTGTAAAGATTCTATCTAATAAAAATGTCTTAGCCGATTTTGCCGGAACAAATGAGCCACACTGCGCCAATAAACAGATTAGAGCAGTCTGTCTTAAATATGTAGATTTGCCGCCCATATTAGGACCAGTAATAATCCATAATCGACTGTCAAAAGAAAAATTTGTTGAATTGGGAATAAAGTTTTCAACATTTTGTGCAACTACTGGATGCTTACCATTTTCAATTACTATCTCTTTTGTGTCACTAAATTGCGGCATAACATAATTATTTTCATACGCAACTTGTGCAAAACCAATTAGCGCATCTAAATGCGATAATGCATAAGCGCTCTTTTTTAATTGACTTATAAAACTATAAACTTCAGATTTAATTTTATCAAAAATCTCTTTTTCAACGGAAACTATCTCTCTTTTGGCTTTTTCAATTTCACTCTCTAAGATTTTCAATTCTGGTGTTGTAAATCTTTCTCTATTAGATAAAGTTTGAGTTCTTGTATAATTTTCAGGAACCAAATTTAAATTAACTTTAGTAATTTCTATGTAATAACCAAAAACTTGGTTAAATCTTATTTTTAGAGAATTAATTCCTGTAAATTTTTGTTCCGCCTGTTCAAGCTGTAAAATTTTTATATGACTCTGATTTACCAATTTGCGAATATTATCTAATCTTTCACTGAAACTATCTTTAATAATTAAATCTTTTGAAAGATCATCATTAAGAGATATTTCAAGAATCTCATATAATTGGTCAAAATTATTAATCTTTTTTGATATTAAATTTATAAAATTATTATCCTCTAACTTAGATAATAAATTTTTTATATCAGGAAAAACTTTTAAAGCATTTTTTAGATGTATATAATCGTGAAGCTGCGCTTTTGATAGAGAAATTCTACCAACCACCCTTTCTAAATCCGCAACTTCTTTTAATAGCAGAATTAATTTCTCTTTTAATGATACTTCGTTTACAAATAGCTCAACGGTTTTTAATCGATTATTTATAGCATCTAATTTTGCTAATGGTCTTAACAACCATTTTTTGATCATTCTAGAACCCATTGGCGTAGCAGCTCTATCCATCAGATAAAAAAGAGTATTCTTTCTAGATCCCTCTTGATTATTGGATACTATTTCAAGATTTTTTTGCGTCGCTGCATCCAAAATTAAAAAATCTTCTGATTTGTAATTATAAAAGTCTTCAAAATGATTTAATGCTTCAGTATTATTTTTCAGAAAATAACTGTATAAAAGATTTAGCACTTCTTCATAACTATCATCTTTTATTTTGGATAATTTTTCTTTAACCCAATCACTACTAATCGAAGAATCTGAAAATATAGAAACTATAAATCCAAGTTTCTTAAAATATGAAACAAAATTATTATTGGGAATAACAATTTCATCAGGGAAAAATCTATAGAGTTCAGCTTCAAGAATTTTTAATGCAGAAAGATCATTTTTAACTTTTGTATAAAATAGATGCCCAGTTAATAATTCTACAAAAAATAGGCTGAAATAGTTTGCATTTCCAACAAAAAATAAAATATAAGAAGATGACTTTTCATTCAACAATTTTGGATCAGTTAACGTACCTGGAGTTAGAACTTGTGTAACACCACGCTTTACAACTTTACCAGGAACTGCTTCTTCTAATTGATCACAAATAGCTACCTGAAACGCGCCTTTTACAAGTTTTGCTAAATAATGATCAAGCGCATGAACAGGAACGCCACATAATGGAATAGGCTCTCCATTAATATTTCCTCTTTTAGTTAGTGCAATACCTAAAAAACTTGCTGCATTTTTTGCGTCTTCAAAGAAAAGTTCATAAAAATCACCTACCTGAAAAAATAACAGCGCATCTTTATACTCATTTTTTATTTCAAAATATTGCTGCATTAATGGAGTCAATTTTTGCTCTTCCAATCCAATTTTACAATAGGTTCAACTGTATAATAATTTTCGAAAATAGAATTCTTATGCTTTATAGAAAAATATGTAGGTAAAGTAATTTTTTCTAATAACTTAATTGTGGCTACAAAATCTTCTTGACTGTTGTCACGCGCCATAATGTCCATCTTTGATATTTTTAATAAAGATTCCTGAGTAGCTAACGCTCTAAGAATTAAAGATAAATTTGGATCTAAATTTACAGATTCAGCTGGAAAACCGATCATATTCGCAGATTGTCTTACCCGAGATATATGAAAATCCCACTCATTATATTTATCCAATAATGCAACTAATTCTGAAGTTGTTACAAAAAAGTCACTTTTATTTTCATGCATTTGTTCATATTTGTCATGCGCATCCAAAAGCAACATTACAATTCCATTGTACATATCATCAGCATCATATCCAAACAAATAATCTTTTTTTGATGTATCAATTGTATCATATCTTTCAAATGCTACAGAACGTCGGCTTTTTTTCTGAATTAGATAATATGAATCTTCATATTTTCTAATTAATAGTGCAGGCAAAACTGTATTAGCTGCAATAGAATTTTGTAAATGAGTTTTGAAAGTAAGAAAATGTGTTAAACGCAACGCGTTAAAAATCTTACCAAGCATAATAGGATCATGCATATCTTCATTGATTTCTGCTAGAATATAGCCTTTTTCGCCGCTTCGAAATATCGCCAAATTAGAAAGCGAATCAATTTCCGATATCTCTTCTAACCCAGACCATTCATCAGAAAGAAATTTGTTGCCAAGTTCTTTAGAAAATATTTTTGTAATTTCAATTGATAATGCTTCAATTTTATCTAGCTTTACATTCCAACAAGATTCAACAATTTTTCCAAACTTATAATGTTTAATCTCTTTAAATGCCTCATCTATTCGGCCATTTATAAAATCAAACATCTGTTTTCTTTTGCCAAAATCCATCTCTTTAAGTCGAACCTGCATAAAATCTATTAACTGTTCAAAAGTTAATTTCTTAATATCTGGTGCTGATTCATACAAAATTGCATCATTCATAGTTGTTCTTGCTATAGTTTCTAAAACTACAGAATCAATAAGCTCATCTTTATATTTTTTCAACATAGAATAGATTTCATGGTTATGAACAAAGTTTCTATATAAACTTTTTTCTATATCAAAATCATTGCCAAATAATTCACAAAGTTGATGAAGCATAAAATTAATACGCACATTTTCTCTTGATGAACGAGGATACATACTTATAAAGTCTACAAATACAACCTCTTCTATTCCAGATTCTTTCATTCTCGTAATTAGATCTTCTAAGAAAATCTCATAAGACATTGGAATAGTTGCACCTTCAAATATCATCAATTCCGGCTCTTTGGCTTTAAGTCCTGATGAATGCGCTTCATCAAAAGAGACAAGTTGTCTAATTTCATTAGGATTTTCTGCATTAAATACATAAGTATTATTTTCAAATACAAACGGTATCCACGCTGGAGTTACTTTTAAAGTGACAACATTTTTTACATATCTTTCATAAAAACTATTATCATCTCTAATACTAGAATTTTTTGTAGATTGCATAGCTTCTATAAAATCTAAAATCAATTTTTCAAGATTTTGCGAAAGAAATTCTGTGATATTTTTAATAACCTGTTCGTCCATCTTACAGGCTTTTAAATCTACAAAAACGTGGCCGTCTGGTTTTGCACAAAAATGGCTCATCTGCGCAGGCAAATCCACAATAAACACATCATCTGTAAATGGATGAATAGTTGCCAACTGAGAAGAAGAATTATCAACTGCTTCATACTTTCTAAAATCATTTTTATATTTCTGCCAGTTAACAATGTTTCCCATTAGAGTACTTTTGCCAACACCATCAACAAAGCTTCCAAAAATATATCCAGTTTTTTTATTATTTCTTGGAACAAGTTCTTCTACTATGCGTTTTACAAATGTTTGTGAATTTATTGTCGCTTCAACTGGTTGTGATTTTAATACACGAATAGGATATGTGATATCAGGGCCGATAAAAAATTTGTAAATAGGTATTTCAGAATTACATAAATATGTGGAATATAAAATTGAAAATATTATATCCTGAGTTCCTATTACACCACCCTGTTTACTCTTTTTGCCATCAGCATATAACCATTTCCAAAAATGAATCAAAATTTTTAGTACGTTTTTAGAATTGCTATTTTCAATACTGCGATTTAGAGATTCTCTATAATCAGTTAAATCTTCATACACTTTATCTCCAAAAGCGTGCTTCTGTAAAAGTTCAGTATTTGGGGCAAATATTTCAACATTTTCAGGATTTATATGCTCAAAAATCTTTGCTTTTTGTTTTAAAACATTAGCATCTTTAAATAAAAATCCAGTTATAAATCCAAATAGATTGCCGGGAGCAAAACTCCAACCTGAAGCTGTTTTTATATTAGCTTCATCATCAATATTTTTTTTAACTAGATCAAATTTATATGATGGAACCGCATTCTGTTCATATCCTGAAACAAGTATTCTATCGTTAATATGAATTCCGCCAGATCTAATAGCTTTTTCTAGATCTTCTAAACTAGTTTTAGCTTTTTGCGCTAAATATGGTGGATAGCCACGCGCATATCTACCCTGTGCAGAAAAATCACAACTTTTTATAAAACTATCTACAAAAGATTCTTCTTTAGAATAGCCAAAAGTTGAAAATAGAAATGTATATAAAAGTAATATTTTTTTCATAATATCTTAAAGTAAAAATCTTAATAAGTAGAGCAGACAATTAGCTCATAACGTTCAAATAATCTTAATGCTTCTCTCTCATATTGCGTATCTTTTAATGTAGTGGTAGTAATTTTAGATATGATATCAAAAATAGTTAACATTTGACCCGTAACTTTATGCCTTTTTTCTTTAGTTTCAGCTTTAGAATATTCTTTGCATTTTTCTAAAAACTCATCACTTAAATATTTTAAATATAGCGCATAAAAAGCCGCGTAATATTGGTTTAAAGCTGATTTAAGATAATCTTTTGCAGCATAATATATAGAACCTTCAAATTTTATTGCTTGAAATATAGGTTCTTTAGAATTTGCAAAATATCTTAAAGAATCATCTTGTTCATTTATTCCAATTTTAGAAAAAAATTGATCGTAAGTTTTTAAATGTTCTAAAAATTCTTTTCTATCTACTTCGTCTTCTTTAAACTGCTTTTGACTATCATATAGATAGTGCCATCTTGTTGAAAGATTAACTAATCTAGTTACTAAAAAATTAAATGCCGCCTTAAATTCATTCAGATTCATCTTTAGAAAATATTCTTTTACAACCCAATTAGGATGTGGATAACAGGTTTTGTAATCATCAACAAACTTTTTTAGAATATCAAGATTTGTATCTGCACAAGAATATGAAATTAATGTTATACATAGCAAAAATATTTTTTTCATAAAATTACTCTAAAGAAGAAAATGCATTTAAAATACGCAATACAAACGCTCTAAAGCTTACTGTATTTAGAAGAAGTTCGTGCTTATCTGCATTTAATGCTTTTTCAATTGTAATTGCATATTGATTTGTTGATACTTTTAATATATCTATAAGCTGTTTAGCTTTTGCTTTAGTATCTAGATTTGAAGCATTATCCATTCTTAATTGCATGTAAGAAGCTAATTTTTCTATTGAAGATACCAACGAATCTGTTACAATTTCAAAAGTTTTTAGATGCATAGCTAAATTTTGGGAATCTAAGATAGCAACTCTTGCAGCAGTAGCCAAAGCTATAGTTTCTGTTACGTTATGTGAGAAATTATCAAATATTTGCAGTCTGTTATCATCTGATGAATCTATATCTGATGAAACTTTCATCATCATTTCTGATATGTCAGCTTTAATACTCTCTGGATTAGGATCAAGTAAAGTCGCTTCTAATTTTAGATCATCTAAAATTTTTATAATATGCGATTCTTTTGCCATCCAATAGATATCTCTATCTACAAAAATATTTGTAACACCTGACAATATTTTATTTGTTAATCCGCCAAATATTAATGGCTTAGCAACTAATTCAAGAACTGATGGAACACTGCTTTTTATAGCAGCACCTAGTGACCAGAATTTATTTGATAAGTAGCTTAATGGATTCTTAAAAAAGCCCGGCTCAGAAATCTCAGTTACATCCTGAGCTTTTTCTTTTATTTTTTCAGATAACATATCTTTAAACAACGCAGCTTGTTGCAGATCAAGAGTAACAGTAGTTTTTATAAATTGATCATATGCCAACTTTGCGCAAATTAATGCCGCAGGAACAATAGTTAGCATATTTTTTACTATTCTGTTATTTCTTAATTTTCTTTCTAAAACTACTTTAGAAATTTGAATCTGATTTTCATTCAATGTTTGTATGGAGTAACCAAAGTTATTAGCGTAACTAAAAATTAAACTTAGTAATAAATACTTTTTCATTTTACTCCTTACAAACTATTAAATTATAGACCAGCTAGAGCGCCAAGATTTAAGTTTCCACCAGGAGCTGCTTTAGTAGTATTTCCATTTTCAATAACTAATTTTAGACCAGCTCTTTGACCATCAAAAGTTGTATCTGGATCTACTATAATAGCTAAATCTTTAATTTGAGCAGAAATACTCTTTAATGCACGTTGAATTTCATCTTTTTTATCTGTTAAGTGTGCAAGATTTTCAATACTATTTGATACTTCAACAAACTTATCAATCTGCTTAATCAACTGCTTAGACAAGAAAATTAGTTTATTGCATTCGTTTCTATTATATGGATTTAATGCTTTTTTAGCCAAAACTGATGAAGCAGCTACACCTGCAGCAACACCCAATAATAGACCTGTACGCTTATAATCATATTTTTCGCCTAATTTATTACCAGCGTAAGGCAATACTGTATTAACTACTGGAAATGATAAAAGCTTAACAAACCCTGGCATAGATCTAGATTTATTTGCATTAAGTTTTTGATATGAAGCTATAGCAACTTCTAATTCATTTTTCACTTCTTGCAATTGAGCAGTAACCAAATTAATTCCAAATTTATAATCATCTGTTACAGCTTGAACTTGGTCGCCATCCATGTCTGTTAAAATTGCTCTTCTTAATGCTTTGCTGCTATTACTTGCAGGATCTATCATATTAATATTAATTAAAGAATTTAATGTTAGATACCATTGAGCTAATGTTTCAAAATCTAAAACATTATCATTTAAAGATAAAAATGCAGATCTTTCTGCAAACTTCAATGTAGCCATAGGCTTAGTGATAGACAATACAAATTTCTTTAACAATAAACTAACAGGGTCTCCTATGCCTCTACCAATCCCTTGACCAATACCAAAGCCAATTTGTTGCGTAAATTTATTGCCGGCAAAAAAAGCGTCCCAAGAATTATCCTGTTGAGAGGCTCCTTCAGCAGAAATTAACCCACTATTAGCAAAAAGCAACATCCCTAGAAGCAATTTATTTTTTGTCATAAAATTCCCTAAATTTTGTTTTAGATTAATGAAAGATTTTCTTTTAATTTAACATGAAAAGTTATTTATTCAAAGGCTTTTTAGCGATGCAAACAAATTAATTGCAATTTGAATTTTGGCAACTTGTTCTTGACTTATCCTGAAATTACATGTATTTATGTAACAGGATATAGATTATCAATATTTCAAGATAAAAAATGAAAAGAAAAGATCTAGAAAGAGAACTTAGCAAATTAGGCTGGCAACTTAAAAGACATGGCGGAAAGCATGACCTCTGGTTTAATGGAGAGTACGAGGAAGCAATTCCTCGTCATAACGAGATAAATGAATTGCTCGCTAGAAAAATTTTAAGAACAGCGAAAAAAATAGTTGAAAAGAGAAAAAATGAAAATTAATGGCACAATATTTAAAAGTGGCAAATTTTGGCTAGCAGATATACCATCTTTAGATTTAATAGTACAGTCGAAAACTAAAAAAGAGATTCCTTTAATGGTATCAGACGCAATTGAACTATTAATTGATGATCCTAATTTTAATATCAAAGTTGATATTGAAGGTGATGAACTATATATAAAAAGTAATAACTTAAAAAAATTAATAGCTTTAATATTAAAAAGATTACGATTAAAAAATAGATTACGATTAGAAGACGTAGCCAAGAAATTATCTGCAAAGTCGATAAATGAATATGCTCAATATGAACAGGCAAAGCATCTTCCCAGTTTAGATAAATTAGATGAATTGTTAAAAGCTATAGATCCAACATTAGAATCAATAATCACTTTACGATGAGCTTTTTTAAATACTCAGCAGTATAACTATTCTTTGATTTAGAAACTTCTAAAGGCGTGCCTTTTGCAACAATTACACCGCCTTTGTCACCACCTTCTAAACCAAGATCAATTATATAATCAGCTGTCTTTAGAACGTCTAAATTATGTTCAATTACAAGAATAGAATTTCCTTTATCAACAAGTCGATTTAACACTTTGAGTAGTTTCTCAATATCTTCATTATGTAAACCAGTTGTAGGCTCATCCAATATATATAATGTATTAAAACCACGCTTAGAAAGTTCATTTACTAATTTAATACGTTGCGCTTCACCACCGGACAACGTTGTTGAAAGCTGACCGAGTGCAATATAATCCAAACCAACTTCACATAATAATTTTAGTTTTTTCTTTAAATTTGAATGCGCATCAAAAAATTCTAGCGCCTCCATGGCAGTCATTTCTAAAATATCTGAAATATTTTTATCACGATATTTTATCTCTAAAGTTTTAGCATCATACCTTCTGCCTTTACAACTTTTACAACTTGTTACAACATCTGGTAAAAAATGCATAGAAACTTTTATTACGCCCTCTCCTGCGCAGTCAAAACATCTGCCCTCTTGAACATTAAAACTGAATCTTCCTGGCTTATAACCACGTGAAATACTTTCTGGTATTTGTGAAAACAGATTTCTAATTTCATCAAATATTCCTAAATATGTTGCAGGGTTAGAGCGTGGCGTTCTACCAATTGGAGATTGATCTATAATAACCAAATCTTGTAACTGATGCGCACCTTCAATTGTTGCATCGCTTAACATAACTTTATATTTTAAATTCGGATTCATTTTAAAGCCACGCAACGCTCTTGAAAGAACGGGAACAAGTTCATGCATAATTAAAGAGCTTTTTCCAGAGCCTGAAACTCCAGAAACAGCGCAGAAAACTCCTAATGGAATTTCAACTGTTACATCTTTTAAATTATGTTTTGTTGCATTCTTTAACGTCAGTAATCTAGATGATTTTCGGTTTTCATTAGAAGATGAGATAGATTTTTCACCTGAAAGATATCTGCCGATTATAGATTTTTTATTTTTAGCAACCTGTTTTGGAGTTCCCGTTGCAACAATTTGACCGCCCAAAGTTCCGGCTCCTGGACCAATTTCAATTAAATAATCTGCAGCTTTAATCGTATCAAGATCATGTTCAATAACTATTACCGTATTTCCCTGATCTTTTAAAATTTTTAAAGTTTTTATTAATTTATCATTATCTTTCTGATGTAGCCCAATACTTGGTTCATCCAAAATATACAAAACTCCACTTAACGCGGAACCAATCTGTGTTGCAAGTCTGATTCTTTGGCTTTCACCTCCTGAAAGTGTTCTCGCTGTTCTACTTAGAGATAAATAGGAAAGACCTACATCAGAGAGAAATTTTAGACGCGTTATAATCTCTTTAATTAGATCTTTTGCAACACTATGTTTATTTGTGCCCAATCGGTCATCTTGAGCGAGCAATCGCGAGTCGAAAGATAACAGAAACTTTGATAAATTCTCTATAGACATGCCAGATAATTCTGAAATATTTTTGTCAGAAATTTTTACTGAAAGCGCTTCAGCTTTTAATCTCTGACCTAAACATATATTACAAGGCTTAAAAATAGATTTTTTGAAATCCATTAAAAATTTATCAACTTTGTTTTCCCAATCATAAAAACCGCCCAAGCCGTGACATGATGAACAGGCGCCCAACGGTGAATTAAATGAAAAAGTTCTAGGCTCAACTTCAGAAATAGATTTTGCACATTTTAAACATATTCTATAACAAGAATATAGATATTCTTTTTTGCCCAATTTAATTTTGCAATTTCCGCCTGCTAGACCAAATGATTTTTCAATCGCTTCTTGAATTCGAGCCGATTCTGAATTTTCAATCTCTAACTGATCAATAGCAACATCAATTATATGTTTATGAGTTTTGCTCAATTTTAATTTTTCTATCTCTTTTTCTGAGTTAAATTTATAAAATTTGCCATCAATAAAAAATCTGAAATAACCTTTGTTAAAAAGATCTAAAATCTGATTCTTAAATTCACCCTTTTTTTGGTTGACAATAGGCGCTAAAATTAGAAGCTCTTTTTTATCAAAAGCTTCAAGAACCATATTAGCTATTTTTTCAGGCGATTCTTGTTGAACCATAGTGCCACATTCCACGCAATAAACATCGCCAATTCTAGCAAAAAGAACCCTTAAATAATCATAAATTTCAGTAATAGTGCCCACCGTAGAACGAGGATTAGTTCCCACCGTTTTTTGATCTATAGCAACAGCAGGACAGAGCCCCTCTATTTTATCCACGTTAGGCTTTTTTGATATTCCCAGAAATTGCCTAGCATAAGACGACAAAGACTCTACATAGCGCCTTTTTCCCTCTGTATAGAGGATATCAAAGGCCAAAGAGCTCTTTCCAGAGCCCGAAATCCCTGTTATTACTATAAATCTGTTTTTTGGGATAGATACCGTGAGATTTTTTAGATTATGTTCTCTGGCGCCTATCACCTTTATCTTATTTTCCATTTGAAACTTTACTTCCTTGGTTTAAGCTGATTTTACCATAAAAACTGGGCTTGGACAAGTCCAGAAAATGCGGGTGGCTATTGACAAATTGAAATAAACCTGTAAATTGGGTCATGATAGTTAAAATTTTAAATGGAGGAACTATGAAAAAATTACTATTTTTATCAATTTTTACAGCTCTTATAAACTCAGCTGAAGTTGATTGGAAAAATACTGAAATATCATTTCAAGATTTATCTCAATCAATTTCACCAACAAATTCTTTAATTGATCTTTCTGCAAGAGCGGTTGTAAATTCATTTTCATTAAAAGATGCTCTAGAAAAGATGCCTGCCGATGATTTAAAACATGTTATTGTTAATCATTGGTATCAGTTAAATAAAGATAAATTATCTAAAATTGCTTCACAAAAATATAGAATTACGCCTGAACATACTCTTAATGGTCATACTAGATCGATAAGTTCAATTGCTATTTCTGGTGATAAAGTTATTACTGGATCTTGGGATAATAGTGCTATTATTTGGGATTTAAATACCGGCACAAGATTACATACTCTTAATGGTCATACTAGCTGGATAAGATCAGTTGCTATTTCTGGTGATAAAGTTG